>OIYS01001015.1_pt1 | contig 15884 bp, 10 predicted proteins | sample 1588271 | NCBI WGS metagenome assembly OIYS01 (sample SAMN03283286) | human gut metagenome | biome: human-associated habitat; material: feces | host: Homo sapiens | place: Peru | collected 2012
AATTATCTATTGTCATATCATAATTACTATTTCTTTTTAACCTTTCTTTTGTTTCTTCTACAATGTTTATACATTCAGCATATTTTATATTTTCATTTATTCTATTAAATAGCTCTATGTTTATGTAATTTAATATTTCTTGTACATTGTCTTTATCTTTAAAAAGTAAATCTTTTTTATTTAGTAAATCTATTATATTTATTCTATCAATTTTAGAAAATATCTCTTTTATAACATTTATACTATCTTCTTTATCTATGGCAGATAATGCCATTTCTATGCTTCCTTGTGCAAGCTCTAAAATATTTTCAGAAACATTTTCAATTTTTCTTTTTTCCTTTAAAATTTGTTTAATTTCGTTTTTGTCTAATCCATTAAACTTAATTTTTGTACATCTTGATTTTATAGTATTTAATAATAAGTTTTCATTTTCTGTAACTAGTATTATAACTACATATTCTGGGGGTTCTTCTAACGTTTTTAATAAACTATTTTGTGCCTCTTTGGTCATCTTTTCACTGTTGTTAATTATATATATTTTTTTAGATGAATTTAAAGGTTTTTCATATACTCCTTTAACCATTTCTTTTATTGTTTCTGTTTTTATACTTTTATCCGTTTCATCTATTATTGTTACATCTGGATTATTATCGTCATCAAATGAAATACACGATTCACACTCATTACACGGTTTTTCATCCGAACGGCATAAAATAGCTTTTGCAAATTCTTTTGCAAATAATAACTTTCCAATGCCAGCTTTTCCTACAAACATATAGCTATGTAGCACATTGTCTTTCTTTATACTATTTTCTAATGCTTTTTTATTTTCTTCATTTCCTAATATACTGTTAAACATATTTTTCCTTTTTATTTTATTTTTCCAAATTTACTAAAAGGCCAAAATCTTATCCAAACTTTTCCTTCTATTTTTGATACAGGTATACATCCAAAGCATCTACTATCTGTGCTATGCTCTCTATTATCCCCCATAACAAACACATATCCTTCTGGAACAACTACATCTGAAAATAGCCCATATGTTCCCATATTAGTTGGAGTATCTTCATCTAAATAATTCTCTTGTAAAAGTTCACCATTTAGATATACTTTATCATCTTTTATTTCTATATGGTCGCCTGCGACCCCTATTACTCTTTTTATATAGCTTGTTTTATTTAATTCTAGTACATAATAAACAAACTTACCCCAAAGTCCTTTTGGTTCATTATCATACCTTGCAACTGGGTTATCAAAATCTACATTTGCAGAAGCCATTATAGTTGTGCTTGGTGCTTCAAAAGTTATTATATCTCCTCTTTCATATGTTTCTTTTGTTGTTCTTGTTAGCCTGCTTAAGATTAATCTATTTCCTGGCATTAGAGTTGTTTGCATTGATTGCTGTTGCACAACTGTTGGTGTTCCTAAATAATATCTAACAAGTAATGCAAGAGCTATTGCTATTATTATACAATACCCCCACTCCAATATTTCCTTAATTACAACTTTTTCTTCCTCCATTTTGTACCTCTTTCCTAAATTATTATACATTAGTAATTCAAATTTTACAATTAAAATATTAAAAATTTTGTTGGTTTTATTTGCATATTACACATTTTTTATATTTATTTCTTTTCTTCTACTGTTGGAATTGTTATAACAACTTCTGTTCCTTTTCCTACTACACTTTTTATATCAATTCTTCCGCCATTCTTGTCTAGTATTTCCTTAGCTATTGAAAGTCCAAGTCCTGTTCCTCCTAGCTCTCTAGATCTTGCTTTATCTACTCTGTAAAATCTTTCAAAAATTCTACTTAAATCCTCTTCTGGTATTCCCACTCCTGAGTCTATTACTTTTATATATGCGTCACTATATACAAAGCCAACATATATTTTTATTGTTCCGCCTTCTCCGTGTATATTTAACACTATTTGATAATATATTTAGTACTACTCTTTCTATTCCATCTTTATCTGCATATACATTTGGCACATTTGCTGTTACAAAGCATTCCACTTTTTGATGTTTTTTCTCCATTTCTATTTGCAAATATTCTTGGCATTTTTTTACTAGTTCTCCTAAGTCAAATTCTGTTTTTTCCCATTTTGTATTAGTATCATCATGTTTTGAAAGTGTTAATAAGTCGTTTACAAGTTTGGTCATTCTTACAGCTTCTGTAGTTATTACATTCAAGAATTTGTCTTGTATTTCTTTATCATATTCCATTTCAGAAAGAGTTTCTGCATATCCCATTATTGATGTTAATGGTGTTTTTAATTCGTGAGATACATCTGCTATAAATTCTTTTCTCATATTATCTAACTTTACATGTTCTGTTATATCTTGAATTAAAACAATTATTCCAGAAGGTCTGTTATTTTCATCTTTAAAAGGTGCAAAAAATAGTTTTAGATATTTATCATTTATTTGAACTTTACTTTCGCTTGTTGTCCAATCTTCTAAGTATATTAACCTTTCCATATTTATTGTTTCGTCTATATGGCTAAATATTTTTTCAAAATTATTTTGTTTGTCGCTTATATCTAATAATTGTTTTGCAGCTGGATTTATATGTATAATATTTCCTTCCATATTGAATGCAATAATTCCATCATTCATGTGTAATAAAATTGTTTCTATTTGATTTTTTTGTCTTGTTACTTCATTTAAATTTTCTTTTAAGCCATTGTTCATTGTATCAAAAGCATCTGTTAACTCATCTATATCACTTTTTCCTGTTTCTGCATTTCTATTTTCTTCGTTTATTTGTTTTGCACTTTGAATTAGCCTTAGTATAGGCTGTGAAATTATTTTTCTGCTAAACCATATGATTACAAATGATATAATTATAAAAGATATTGTAATTATTGCTAAAACCAATTTTATTTCATTTATTTCTTGCATTAGCATATCTTTTTCTACTATTGATGTTTGTAAATTATTTAATCGTATTATTGAATATGCTCCAAAGCTTCCAAACATTAATATTGCAAGTAATACAATTATTAAAATTATTTTTATTTGTGTACTTTTTACCATTTTTTCTCCAATCTTTAATGTTTAATTTTCTATCTAGCAATATGGGTTCGGCACGCCGAACCCATATCTATATTATTTTTTAATTTCTTATTCTGTTTTTATATAATAGCCTACTCCTCTTTTTGTTACTAGAATATCTGGGTTTGCTGTGTCTTGCTCAATTTTTCCTCTTATTCTTCTTACTGTTACATCAACTGTTCTTATATCTCCATAATATTCGTAGCCCCAAACTTTTTCAAGAAGTACTTCACGAGTTACAACTTGTCCTTTTTGCATTGCTAAGAATTTTAAAACTTCAAACTCTCTTAGTGTTAAATCTATTACTTTTCCGTCTACTTTTGCCTCAAACTTATCTAAATCTAAAGATAATTTCCCAACTTCAATTTTTTTTGTTTCTGTTTTAGTTCCTTGTGGTTCTTGCTTTACCTCTAGTTTTCTTAAGTTTGCTTTTATTCTTGCCATTAATTCTCTAACACTAAATGGCTTTGTTATATAATCATCTGCACCTAGTTCTAAACCTAGTATTTTATCAATTTCCTCATCTTTTGCTGTAAGCATTAAAACTGGAACATTAAGAGAAGCTTTTACTTTTTTGCAAACAGTTAAGCCGTCCATTTTAGGAAGCATTATATCTAATAGTATTAAGTCTGGCTTTTTGTTTAAAGCTGTTTCTACCGCTTCTACTCCATCATTAGCTTCTAAAGTATTATAACCTTCTTTTTGTAAATTATAAACTAAAATATCTACTATAGGTTTTTCATCATCAACAATTAAAATTGTTTTTTTATCTTTTTCTTCAAAGTTTTCCACAAAAGTCCCACCTTTCTCCATATACGACTTTTATATTTTACTTTATATCATATTAAAGAAATTTATACAAGATTTTTATGACATTTTTATGACATTTTTGTAACAAGGTGATCCTAAAATGTGTAATTCTTGTTTTAGATATAATATTGCACTCCCCCATAAACTCTTATTTTTACATAATAACTTCTATTTCATTTACATTACCATTATCTACTAATTTAATTTCTTTGTTTTCTATTACCTCACCATTTAAAATAAATTTTTCTACACCGGTATTTTTACCATTTGGATTTTTAACTTTTATATTGTAAATGCTACTTTTAAACCTATACCTTATGCTGTATTCCTGCCATTTGCTTGGAATACACGGATTTATTTGTAATACTCCATTTTTTATATTAAAACCTAATATATTTTCCAATCCTATTTTATTAAACCAACTTGAAGACCCTGTATACCAAGTCCAGCCTCCTCTTCCTTCTAATCCTCTTGCTTCATATATATCTGCTGGTATTACATATGGTTCTACTTTATATTTCTTGGCAGCATCTTTTGTTTTACTATGCTCTATTGGGTTTATCATAGTATAATACTCTACTGCTTTATCTCCAAAACCTAATTTTGTAAATGCTAAAATTGCCCACATTGCAGCATGTGTGTATTGTCCTCCATTTTCTCTTACCCCTGGCAAATATGCCTTTATATAGCCTGGCTCTACTGCTGATTTTTCAAATGGTGGATCTAACAATTTTATTAATCCGTTTTCTTTGTCTATTAATAAGTTTTCTAAAGCTTCCATTGATATATATTTTTTATCATTATCTGCCGCATTTGAAATTACTCCCCAGCTTTGTGATATTCCATCTATTCTACACTCTTCATTATCTGCACTTCCAATTGGGTTTCCGTCATCCATATATGCTCTTCTAAACCATCTTCCATCCCAACCACTAGTATTTAATGCTTTTTTTAGCTTTATTTTTATTTCTTCATATTTATTTATTTTTTCAAAATCTTGTTTAATCTCACATATTTTTATAAATTTATCTAATATATTATATAGGAAAAAGCCTAGCCACACACTTTCACCTTTTTTGTTGTTACCCACTGTATTTAATCCATCATTCCAGTCTCCGCTTCCAATTTTAGGCAAACCGTTTTCTCCAAAATCTAAAGATTTTTCTATAGCTTTTATGCAATGTTCATATAAACTTCCCTTTATTACCGATTCTTCATATTTATCATATCTTTCATCTATTCCGACTTGTAGTATTTCTCCGGTTAGATATGGTATTTGTTCATCTAATATTTTAGTATCTCCTGTGTATTCAATGTATTCACAAGTTACATAGCATAGCCATAGCAAGTCGTCTGAGAATCTTGTTCTTATTCCTCTTCCGAGTTTCTTCGTGCCACCAATGCTCCACATCTCCTTCTAAGAATTGATGTTTTGCTGCTAATATTATTTGATTTTTCATTAAATTTATATCTAAAAATTTAACTCCTAAAGTATCTTGTAATTGGTCTCTAAAACCTATTGCTCCACCGAGATTGATAGTATCCGAGATTTTGCCCATAGTCTTGAGCAAATTGTTTGGTAAGCTGCCCATCCATTTAGCATAATGTTCATAGATTCTATTGGTGTATTTATATGAATTTGGTTTAAAAGCTCATACCAATATTTTTGTGTTTTATCTAATGCTTCTTTGCAAACTTCTACACTATTATATTTTAATGGTAAATCTTCCTTTATTTCTTTTGCACCTAAATTTATTACTATTTCCCTATTTTCATATGCCTCTAGTCCAACTTCAATTTCTATTGCAACACAGGATTCTTTATATAAACCATTATTATTTGTTAATAATTTTTGAGGTTTTTTTAGTGTTTTTCCTATAAATTCATCTTTATCTCCTGTGAAGTTTATAATTTTTTCATTTGTAATAATAAAAACCTCTTCATCTTTCATTTCATTTTTATACATATTTTTTGCTATAACTGTATTTTGGTTTTTATCTACATAAATATAACTATTAGTTTTTATTTCATCTTCTCCCAAAACAGGTTTTATATAATAAGATATTTTAATCTTTTTTAATTCATTAGAAGTATTTTTTAGCCTTAATATATTAATTTTTATATTTTCTTCTATTGGCACAAAACTTATTAATTCCTGTATTATCTCATCTTTTACCGTTTTATTTTTAACATATCCAAAACCATAGCTTATGTGGTATTCTTGATTACTACTAATATTTTGAGATAAACTCCATTTCTTGCCATTGTCTATATTTTCTAAATAAATTATTTCCGATGGAATGTCTTGGCTTGCTGTATTATTCCAAGCAGATATTCTATTTAATCTACTATTTTTATACCAAGTAAAACCCCCTAAGTTTTGTGTAACTATTGTACCAAAATTTGGGTTTGCAAGTACAGTGCTCCAAATCGTTGGAAGCTTTTGTTCATCTGAAATTTTAAATTTATATTCCAGTCCATCTTCAGTAAATCCGCCATATTCATTGTAATACTTTAAATTAATATAATCTTCATTTAGTGTTTCTTTTTGACTGCCAATTTCTATATTTTTATCTACATTCTTAACAAGTTTTCTATTCGAATATTCTTCTTCCAAATCTTTTAATTGTGAATCTATACTTCCTAGTCCAGCATCTATACTTAAATTTGCAACAAATTCTAGCATATTTATATCTTCTTTACTAATTTCGTTTTCATTTATAACAAATATTCCACCAAAAACATTTTTCAAATATAAAATTTGCCTATTTTGTATTTCATTATTTATTGCATTTTCTAAAAAATGTTCATATGAGTTCACTTCTTTATTGAGTATTACTAACTCAATTTTTATATTTTTACTTCTGAAAAACTCATATGCCTTTAATATGCTTTTTAAAATATAGGTTTCATTTGTATCTGCTATTTTTACCAATAGTATGGGCAAATCGCCAGATATTCCAAACTTCCATAAATCACTTTGTGAATATATTTTGGTTGGTAACACACTATTTAAAGATTTTAATGGATTTTTAAGCAATAATAATGTTAGCATTTTTTGGTATTCTTCTATATCTTTGCCTTTTAATCCTAGATAAATGCTTTCTGCTTCTGTTTTAGCTTTAGATAGTTCAAATACTTTACTTAATGCATTCGTATTTTCATATTGTTTTAACATTTTTATTACATCTTCTCTTACATTAGATACACAAAGTATTAAATCTACTGTTATTTTCTGTTTTGGCTCTATTTTAATTAATTGTTTTATTGCAAGTACACTTTCTGTAACTTGTGATAAATTATTACTAAATGGTTTATTTTGTTCTAGCATTTCTGGCATTTCTATATTGCCTTGTCCAAAAAACTTTTCTTTATCTATTTCATATTCAAGCTTTCCTATCTTCTCATTTTCAGTATATAAATTAACTCCTAAAAATATATTTTCTTCGCTTGTTCCTCTCTTTTTTCGCTTTACAATTATTTCTCCATCTTCTAGTTTTTCATATGTTAAAAATAAATTATTAAATGCTGGATGGCTGTATTCTTGTGATGGTGTGCAAAGTATTGGTTCAAAATAGTTTATAATTTCAAGCCTTTTAACATCTTCTTCTGAATTTGTTATTTCTAGTCTTTTAATTTCCACTGGTTCATCTGGCGAAACAATATTGCTTGTTTTTATTTCTAAGTTTCCTACCACCTTCACAAATTTTGTTGCATCTGGTGCAAATATTATTTTTCCATACTCGTTTTCTTCTAAGTTTGAACTTATAATTTTATTATTATCTATATCTCTAATATAGAAAAAATTTCCCTGTTTGTAATCTGCTGTTTTTTTATATCTATTAATTAAAATATTCTTGTACTTACTATAGCCTTCTCCATTTGCTAATGTACAAACAGTATAAAAACCATTTGATATAACATTTGAACTAATTAATTTTGAATTTAGCTTTGTAAATACTCTTTCACTATAGTTTTGGTAATCCTTCATTTTAAGTTTTTCTATTTTTTCCTTTTTCTCTTTTGTAACAATTGCTTTTTGTGGCATTCTTTCTTGTAGTAATATATCTACTGCTTCTATTTCTGGATTTTCGTAAAACCTGTTTATAAGAATTTGATTATTTATAAAATTATTAATTGAAAGTAGTATTAATCCTTGGTGATGTGCCATATAAGTTTTTACAACTCTGCTTTTTTCTTTAGCATTTAGCCTAGAAGCTGTGTAATCTATTGACTCATAAAAGCCATATTTTCCACACATTCCTTCTTTTTCTAATTCTTTTATATTTTTAATACTACTATTTTTATCATATATTAAACTCAAAAATACAGAATATGCAGATATAACAATATCTTCATCTAATCCTCTTTTTAAACCTAGCCACGGTACTCCAAAAGCTTTATACTGGTAGTTATTGTTTAAATCTTTTAAATTAAATGCTGCTTCTGAAATTCCCCAAGGTGTACCGAAGTTTTTTTGCATATTCTTTTTGGCTCATTATCATAAATCTACAAGATTCATCTATTAAGCTTCCCTCATAAGATTTAATATTTACTTGTGGCATTAAATACTCAAAAGCAGTTCCAGACCAAGATATTAATCCTTTATATCCATTTAATGTTGTTAAGGTTCTGCTTAAAGAATTCCAATGTTTTGATGGTACATCTCTTTTTGCAATTGCAACTAAACTTGCTTGTCTTGCTTCTGATGCTAATAAGTCGTAATATGAATCTGTTAATTTATTTTCTTCTATATTAAAACCAATTGAGAATATTCTTTTTTTATAGTCATATAAAACAGAAAAATTAGTATTTTCAATCAATTTATCAATTAAGTTTACAAGTATTTCTCCGTTTATTTTTTTCTTGTAGAAATGCTTTTACTACATACAGATATCCCACTAAATTTCCACTATCGACTGTTGAAATATATCTTGGAAATAGTGGTTCTAAGTTTACTGTATTATACCAGTTGTATAAATGCCCATTCCACTTAGGCATTTTTTCAATTGTAAAAAGCATTTTTTCCAGCATTTCTAAGCATTTAGGCTCATCTATATATTTCAAATCATATGCTGAAATAACTGCAAGAAGCCCAAGTCCTATGTTTGTTGGAGATGTTCTATATGCTACTTTTTGTTTTCTATCTTCTTGGTAATTATCTGGTGGTAAATAATTGTTTTTTTCATTTATATTATCCTCAAAAAATTTCCAAGTTTTTTCTCCTATTTTGTTTAAATACTCTTTTTCCTCTTTTTTAGTAGTTTGCTCTCTTCTTAAATTTTCTTTGCTTATTTGACACGCTAAATAAGGAGCAATAAGCCAAGCCACAGAAACACCTAAAGTTACAAATTTTGAAAAGTATATTCCTATTACTATCCCAACTATTCCTAAAACTACATTTGCTTGCATTCCTTTAAAATATGATATGGCACTTGTTCCAGCTTGTTTTTCTGCTTCTTCAGATGTTGTCCACTCTAATAAGTTTTGTTTTGATATTTTCATTCTATAAGTGCTTCTTATAACAGCATCTATTGTTTTTAAAGCTTTATTTGGTAAGAATAGAAAATCTAAAACTCCTCTGCAAATACTTGCATTTAATTCTCCAATAACTTTTGTAATATTTTTATATGCCCACAATAATGATTTTGGTGTGTTTTTCTTAAATACAATATAGTTTCCCAAATCTAATATTGTAGGAAAAATTACTGCAAATATTCCTAAAGTAAAAACACTAGGAACATTAAAAATTAAACCTATTATAATTAAAATTAATGAAAATACTGGCACCAAACTTCTTCTTAAATTATCTAATATCTTGAACTTAGATAATTTATTTAATGGGTTTGCTTTTCTTACTCCATTTTTTGTAATTATTGTACTATGAAGCCAATTTATTAATTGCCAGTCTCCTCTTATCCATCTATGCATTCTTGATATATAACTGTTATATTTTGCGGGGCATCCATCTAGTAATAATATATCGGTAGCAAGGCCAGCTCTTAAATAACTTCCTTCTAATAAATCGTGGCTTAGTACTGTGTTTTCTGGTATTTCATTTTCTAACAATTCATTAAATACTTTTAAATCGTATATTCCTTTGCCTGTAAAAATCCCTTCTCCAAAATTATCCTGATACACATCTGATATAGCATTTGCGTATAAATCTGTTCCACCGTTTCCGGCAAAGATTTTACTAAATAATGTTTTTCTGCTAGATATTAAATCTATTCCCACTCTTGGTTGAATTAGAGCATGCCCTTTAGTTACGATTCCACCATTTATTATTGGAACATTTAATATATGCGCCATTGTGCCTATTAGTTGAGATGCAGAATCTAAAACTAGGTTTGTATCCGAATCTAATGTAATAACATATTTTATTTTTTCTCTTATTTTATCTTGGTCCTTAAGTGTATTTACTCTAAATTTATTAACATTGTTTATTAAAAACATATTAAATTGGTTAAGTAATCCTCTTTTTCGCTCCCACCCTAAATAGCTTTTTTCACCTGCATTCCAGCTTCTTTCTCTATATAAAAAGTAGAATTTATCATTTCCCAAATTGCTGTATTTTTGGTTTAGCCTTTTTGTTTCTTCTAAGCCTGTTTTTATAACCTCTTCATCAAATGGTTCATTTTCATTTTTAGAAGCTGTAACATCTCCTAAAAGTGCAAAATAAAGGTTTTCGCTTTTATTTGCCAAATAATACACTTCTAGTTTATGCATTAATTCTTTTACCTTTTTACTGCTATTTATAATTGTTGGTATAACTACAATTGTGGAATATTCTTCTGGAATTTCTTTGCTAAAATCCATTTTAGGAATTATTTTAGGTTTTACAGTTTTTACTAAACAATAATTAAGAAATTGTATCCATATTTCCGAAATTGGTATAATTGCAAGTAATCCAATTATTATACTATAAATAATTGAACTAGTTTTAGTATAAATATATGAGCTAAATAGTAGTACTAAGATAATACTTATTACATAAACAGATAATATATATTTTTTAGCTTTTTGACTATTGCTCTTTTTTAGTAAATTTCTATTTCCATTTAATTTTTTAATTAGATTATTATAGCCTTCATCTATTAAATAATAACCAATATGCGATTTTTCCCCTTCATTTTCGCTTGCAAGCTCTAATGCTTTATTTACAATATAGTTTTCAGATATCTTAGTTTTGTTGGCAATTTCCTTTATATGTTCTCTATAACTTGCTTTTGTTTTGTAATCCATATATTTATAAACATTTGCCGGATCTTTTTTTAGAACCTCTTCTACTCCATTTATTTCCTCAAATAGCATTAAAAAATTAATTCTAGAAATTTCTCTTATACTAGTAATACTGTTACCTATTAAAACTTTTTGAATAGCAATATCAAAATGTTCTTTTTTTATTGCTTCTTCTATTGTTAAACCTATTTTATTTACTTCATCTTCTAAAATGTTAAAATACGCAATTCCTCTTCTTCCAAGCCTTTTTAGTTTGTATGCCATATACTCTATAAATGGATATTTTATTTCATTTTTTAAATCTTTATGTGTGAACTTAATGTTAGTAGTTTTAAATTCTGTATTTTTTTTATTTTCTATTACTCTTTCTATAATGCTCTCTACTTTATATTTTTGAATTTGTGCTACATATATTTTTTCGCAAACAGCTCTAATATTTTCTAATATAGCTATTTCTAAGAATATCCATAAGTTCCATATTTCTTCCATATTTAACTTTTTTTGTTTTTGGTAAGCCAAAATAGCTGTTTTTAAGACTTCATCATCTATTTTACTATCTGTGTATGCAACTATTTCAGAAGCAAGAACATACACTCTTGCAAAACCTTCATATATGCCATTTACAATACCTGGAAGGTCTTTATATTTTTTTAAAGGCATTTGAGTTTTTATTTTTTTTACTGTTTCTTCTATAATGTAAAAATTATCTAAAAGCCATTCTCCTGCAGGATATATATCTATATTTTTCTTTATATGTTCATTTAATAAATTGTATGTTTTTTCTATAAATATATAGTTTTCATTTATTCTTTCTAAAGGATAAGTATTGGCGTTTGAATGTTTTTTTATCTCATAATTTGCCGCAGTTTTCTCCATATAATTTTTTAAGTTCTCCGTATCTAAAACTGTTCCTTTTATGTTTAAAAATTTAGTGTTTTTCACAAAAAATTCACTCCTAAAAAAATACTTTTATACATATTTTTACCAAAGTGAATTTTTTTATGTATGTTTGAATTTGTGTTTTTTGCTATTTTGTGGTATAATTAATTATATTTCCTGAAAGGAGGAAATTGGTTTGAAAAAGACTTTTAGCCTTGTAGACTGGGTAAGAATTTTGCAATACGATGATGAATTTCAAGCTCTCGTGATTAACTGTTACTGCCCAACATCTGCAGCAGAGTCCTACCTGCTTGAGGTTATGCGCGCTCAGCATATGGACCTTGAAGAAGCAAAGATTTACCTCAAGGTAGCCTAAAAAAGATAAACCACCGATTTGCTAAAATCAGTGGTTTTCTTTTTTTATTTACTTTCTTTTTTAGGTTTATTCCAAGAAATGTAATCACATTTTTCCGGATTATTTTCACAAATATAATAGTTTCTTCTTTTTTTAGTTTTTCTAATTTGAACTTTTCCTCCACATTTAGGACAAGGTTCTTCTATTGTTTCTACAAGTGGTTTTGCATTCTGGCATTCTGGATATCCTGGGCACGCTAAAAACTTTCCATATCTTCCATATTTTATTACCATCATTCTACCACATTTTTCGCATGGTACATCAGATACTTCTGGCTCTAGTTTTACATGTTCTAGTTCTTTTTCAACTTTTTCTACCACAATTTCAAATGGGCCATAAAAATCTGCTATTACTTTTTTCCATTGTAGTTTTCCTTCAGCTATTTGGTCAAATTCCTCTTCCATTTTAGCTGTGAATGTTTCATTTATTACATCTGGGAAGTTTTCTACTAAAAGTTTATTTACAACTTTTCCTAAATCTGTTGGGTATAATTGCTTTTGGCTTTTTTCTATATACCTTCTTGCAAGTATTGTTGTTATTGTTGGTGAATAAGTACTTGGTCTTCCTATTCCTTTTTCTTCTAAGGCTTTTACTAAGCTTGCCTCCGTGTATCTTGGTGGTGGTTCTGTAAAGCTTTGTTTTGTATCTACTTTTTCTTTTACTAGTTCTTGCCCCTCTTTTAATTCTGGAATTTTCTCAAATTCTTCTTTTACGCTATTGTCTTCTGTTTCTACATATAATGCCATAAATCCTTTAAATTTAATTGTTTGTCCATTTGCCCTAAAATTATATTCATCTGCATTTATTTTTACTGAAACAGTGTTATAAACAGCATTTGCCATTTGACTTGCTAAAAATCTATTATATATTAATTTATATAATTTGTATTGGTCTGTTGTTAAAGAACTTTTTATTTCGTCTGGCTCTAGTTCTATATGTGCTGGTCTAATTGCCTCGTGTGCATCTTGTGCATCTGATTTAGTTTTATAATATCTATTTTCATAATATTCTTTTCCATATAGCTTTTCAACTTGCACTTTTGCTGCGCTTCTTGCTTCATCAGATATTCTTACAGAGTCTGTTCTCATATATGTTATTAAACCTGTACTGCCTTTTCCTTCTATTTTCACACCTTCATACAAAGTTTGAGCTACAGACATAGTTTTCTTTAAAGCAAATCCTAATTTTCTTGAAGCTTCTTGTTGCATTGTACTTGTTGTGAATGGTGGTGCTGGTGCTCTTTTCTTTTCGCCTTTTTTTATTTCATTTACTATAAATTTAGCTTTTTCAAGTTCTTTTACTATTTTTTCTACTTCTTCTTTAGAGTGTAATTCTATTTTCTTATCATTTTTACCATAGAATTTAGCTTCAAATGTAGTTTTTGCTTTTTGCCCTTTTAATGTAGCATATATATTCCAATATTCTTCTGGAATAAATTTTTCTATTTCTTCTTCTCTTTCTACAATTAGCCTTACCGCAACAGATTGCACTCTACCTGCAGATAATCCTTTTTGTACTTTTTTCCATAATACTGGGCTTATTTTGTAACCTACTATTCTATCTAACACTCTTCTTGCTTGTTGTGCATCTGTTAAATTCATATCTATTTTTCTAGGTTTTTTTATTGCTTCTTTTACTGTATTTTTGGTTATTTCGTTAAATGTAACTCTGCAAATAGAATCTTCATCTATATTTAAAATATGTGCTAAGTGCCACGCAATAGCTTCTCCTTCACGGTCAGGGTCGGTTGCAAGATATATTTTTTTTGCAGATTTTGCATCTTTTTTTAAACTTTTAATTAAATCTCCTTTTCCTCTTATGTTTATATATTCTGGTTCAAAAGTTTTTAAGTTTACTGCTAGCTTAGATTTTGGTAAATCTCTTATATGTCCCATTGAAGCAACAACTTTTGTGCTTCCTCCTAAAAACTTTTTTATTGTGCTCGCTTTTGCTGGAGACTCTACTATTATTAAAGTATCTGCCATTTTACTTTCCTTTCTTTTTCACTTGCTGATTAAATTTTAGCAATATAGTGGGTATTTATCGCAAATGTTTTTTACTTCTGCTTTTATTTCTTCTTTTTTAATTTCATAATTTTCTACTGTTTCATTTATTAAATTAGCTATTTTTTTCATTTCTCCTTCTTTAAATCCACGAGTTGTTACAGCAGGCGTTCCTATTCTTATTCCACTAGTTATAGATGGTTTTTGTGGATCAAATGGTATTGCATTTTTATTTACTGTTATTCCAACTTCGTCAAGTCTTACTTCTAGCTCTTTTCCTGTTATATTTTTATTTCTTAAATCTATTAATATTAAATGATTATCTGTTCCATCTGACACTAATTTAAAACCATATTTTTTTAATTCCTCTGCCAAAACATTTGCATTATGAACTACTTGTTCTTGGTATTTTTTAAATTCTGGAGTTAATGCCTCTTTGAAGCATACTGCTTTTGCTGCAATAATATGCATAAGTGGCCCACCTTGAATTCCTGGAAATACTGCTTTATCTATTTGTTTTGCATATTCTTCTTTGCAAAGTATCATTCCACCTCTTGGACCTCTTAATGTTTTATGTGTTGTAGTTGTAACAAAGTCTGCATACTCTACTGGGTTTGGATGTAATCCAGCCCCAACAAGTCCTGCAATGTGTGCCATATCTACCATAAGGTAAGCCCCTACTTTATTTGCAATTTCTCTAAAACGCTTGAAGTCTATAATTCTTGGATATGCACTAGCACCTGTTACTATCATTTTAGGTTTATTCTCTAAAGCCAATCTTTCTACTTCATCATAGTCTATTATTCCTGTATCTTCTTTTACTCCATATGGAATAAAATTATATAATTTCCCTGAAGAATTTACTTTACTTCCGTGAGTTAGGTGTCCTCCGTGTGCTAAGTTTAACCCTAATACTGTATCTCCTGGTACAAGCATTGCTTGGTATACTGCCATATTAGCTTGTGCACCAGAATGTGGTTGCACATTTATGTGTTCTGCTCCAAATATCTTTTTAGCTCTTTCAATTGCTAAGTTTTCTACTACATCTACAAATTCGCATCCACCATAATATCTATTACCTGGGTAACCTTCTGCATACTTATTAGTCATATAACTTCCCATTGCTTCCATTACAGCTTTACTTGCAAAATTTTCTGATGCTATTAATTCTATTTTATTTCTTTGTCTTCCTAGTTCATTTTCTATTGCTTCGTATACTTCTAAATCTTCTTTTTTTAAATTTTCAAAACTTGGCATATTTATTCCTCCAATTTTTACTATTTTAGAATTATATACTAATTTTTAAAAAGTGTAAACATTATGGGACCACTTTTTTAAATTAATAAGCATTTAGAACACTATATTGTAAATAATGGGCATACATTATTATAAGATAATGGGCGGGTTTGGAACCCGCCCCTACAAATTTAATAATGTATTTTTGTATTTGCGGGCGATTAAAATCGCCCCTACATTTT
>OIYS01001016.1_pt1 | contig 15870 bp, 15 predicted proteins | sample 1588271 | NCBI WGS metagenome assembly OIYS01 (sample SAMN03283286) | human gut metagenome | biome: human-associated habitat; material: feces | host: Homo sapiens | place: Peru | collected 2012
TGCGACCGCTATGTCGAGCCGTTCGGCGGGTCGGGTGCTGTGCTGCTCGGAAAGCCCGTGCCGGATAAATTCGAGGTCTTCAACGATTACAACCATAACCTTGTCAATCTGTTCCGCTGTATGCGCGACAGACCGATGGAATTTATCCGTGAACTCGGCTTTTTAAGCCTTAATTCCCGTGACGATTTAGCCGTGCTTAAAAAATTCTTTGAAAAAGAGGAATTTACAGAGGAATATCTAAAGGCACAGCTTGACCTGACCGAAATAATGCTGCCCGAAGTGACCGCCAAAGAAGTGCGGACGCTGTATTCGGCGGCGAGGAATGACCACGACCTACGCAGGGCTGCTATGTTCCTAAAACTCATCCGTTACAGCTACTCAAGCAGCTGCAAATCCTTTGCCTGTCAGCCGTTTTCACTGCGTACACTTTTCACGCTTGTGCAGGACTTCGCAAAGCGTTGTGAAAATGTAGTTATAGAAAATCAAGACTTTGAAACCCTTATAAAGCACTACGACAGACCCACAACATTTATTTACTGTGACCCGCCGTATTATACAAGCGAATATGTGTACGATTGCGGCTTTACTTGGGAGGATCATATAAGGCTTTATCACGCACTTGCGGGTATGAAAGGCAAGTTTTTGCTGTCGTATAACGACTGTCCCGAAATCCGAGAGTTATATAAAGAATATAGCTTTTTCGATTTCAAGCGCGTTCACAGTATGGCGCAGAAATATGAGGCGGGAAAGGAATTTCCCGAACTGCTTATAGCCAACTATGACCTGTTTGAACGGGAACGGCAGAAACCGTATCAGCTGACGCTGTTTGACTCTATAAACAAGCCTGTTGACTATGAAAAAATACTAAAGGAGAACATTATATGCAGAATGAAAAGATAAAAGACAAAGAAACCGTTATGATTCCCGTGCCTGCAGAGCTGCTGCTCGAAGCCGGAATATATGAAGGCGACCCGATGCAGATGTACGCAGACGGGCATAAAATAGTTATTCAGAATATTGACGACATAAAGAATTTTGTCTGCGATAACGATTGCGAAAACTGCCCCATTGTGGATACCGACTGTGACGGCGACTGCGAGGGCTGCCCATGTAATAATAACTGCGATGAAAGCGAGGCGAACTGATATGACAAAGCTGTACCGTATTCTCGGAAAGCGGGGAAGAATTACTATTCCGTTTGAAATAAGGCAGCGGGTCGGGTTTTCATATAACGATGTGCTGTCCTTTACCGAATCGCCGGACGGCAGAACCGTAACAGTTAAGCGTGAGAAGATATGCGATAACTGCTCCGGCACAAAGGAAACGGAAAAGGACAACGAAATGACGCTTGAGGATTTCCTCGACAGCCTTTCCGCCGAGCAGCAGCGCGTGGCGCTTGTACATTTATCCGTAAAATGGGCGGAAAATAAAGAAAAATAAAAATTTCTCTGGACTTTCCGTGAAAAATCTGTATTGTATAGGTAGAGGTGATGTGAATGAAAAAACGGGAAATACTTATCGCGGCAATAATTGTATTAAGTCTTGTAGGATGTAAGGCAGAAAAGGAAAATGTCGGCAGCATAGCGGTAAATACCGAAAGCAGTATAACCGAAACGGCGTCCGACATATCAGAAACCCCTGCCGACGCATCAAGCAATAAAACCGCGGAAATAACGGAAAAACCGGAAAGCAGCGCACCGGCAGAGAGCAGAAATGAAAATAAGCTGACGGAAAGTACAATGCAAAACAACGGCGAGCCTAAAAAAACGGAGAAACCGAAAACACCGACAGAGCCGGAAACCCGTAAGACCGAAAGCGAAAAACCGCCCGCCCCGACAGAATCGGTCAGTAAACCGGAGGAAATACAGATACCGAGTGAATCATCTGTACCCGAAAAGCAAGAGCCGGAGTTTAATATAGATTACTACATTAAAGCAGCGCAGGAATACGCGGTAAAGTCGGGTTTAAAGCTTGACCGACAGGCGAAATACTGTTGGGATAACCCTATAGCTGTAGGCAAAAACTGCAAATATACCGAGCGGGATATTAAAAGCTATATAGACAGATATGCAAGGTTACCCGAAATAACCGCGGTGTGGATATGGGCAGAGGAAAACGGCAATGATTACGAAATATATATAGGCTACGCATAATAAGGTTTAAATTACAATTTTAAGCATCCGATTAGAAAAAATCGGGTGCTTTTTTATCGGAGGTAGATTTCATGAAAAAAGATATTTTTAAGAGAATTTTGTCCGTCATTATGGCGGCCATTTTGTGTACGGGCATGTTCGGCGGGTTTTCCGCTTTTGCGGCAGGCGAGCAGGTCGAAAATTACCAGTTGGCTTTTCCCCGCAGGGGCGATGTAAATTACAGCGATAAATGGGGTCACGGAAAGCTCAAACATATGAACGGATGGTTTTCGGATGAGGCTAAATACAACACGGTATTCACTATAGGCTCATACAGCGGACCTGCCTGCTACTGCATTGAACCGGGAACGCCTATAGAGAATAAATATAAGCTTACAAGCCGCGACGAAAGCTATTGGGATAACTTCCCGTCCGAATATAACCACACTATTGCCGTGCCGGATATTAAGATATTTATAGGCAGGATAATGCAGTACGGGTATACGGGCAATGTGTCAATAAACTGGCGCACCCAAAACGAGGCGGACGCGGACAGCTTTTCGCTGTACTATGCAACCCAGCTCCTTATATGGGAAACCGTGGTAGGCGAAAGGGACAGTGATTTTAATCATATAACGCCGGTCGGCTGCAATGCAATTCTGGATAAAATAGGGGCGGAGCATCCTATGAAAAGCAGAATAATGTCGCACTACAATAATATTGTGGCGGGCGTTAAAACCCATACGACAACGCCGAGCTTTTGCAGTAAAACTCCGTCGGGCGGGGAAACAAAGGAACTTAAATGGGACGGATCACAGTATACGGCAACATTTACGGATACAAACAATATCCTGCAAAGGTTCAGCTTTTCGGCAGATAACGGATACACCTGCCGCGTTACGGGCAATATTCTTACGGTAAGCGGCACGGCAGCGCCCAAAGGTACGGTTACGGTAACGGGCGTAAAAAACACAGGTGGCAGAAAAGGCATTATAGTATGGGGCGACGGTATAGTAAAGCCGGGCGTGGGTCAGCAGGATCTTGCAACCTACGCCGCAACGGTCAGAGACCCGGTAACCGCATTTTTAAGACTGCGGGTAAGCACGGGAAACATTAAAATAATAAAAACAAGCGAGGACGGCAAGGTAGACGGCATTACATTCCGCATTAAAGGGAACGGCGTAGACAAAACGGTTAAAACCGCAAACGGCGGAAGTATTACGATAGATAACTTAGTGCCGGGTGAATATACCGTAACGGAGGAAACGCCGGAGGAATATGCAGAGCGTGAGGCGCAGCATATTACCGTTGTAAGCGGACAGACGGCAACCGTCAGCTTTAATAATATTCTTAAAAAAGGTAAGATCGCAATAATAAAGCATTCGGACGACGGCAGCACTAAAATAGAAACGCCGGAGAAGGGTGCGGAGTTTGAGGTGTTTTTAAAGTCGGCAGGCAGTTATGCGAGCGCTAAAGAAACCGAATGGGATACACTTGTCTGCGATAAAAACGGCTTTGCCGAAACCAAACCCCTGCCTTACGGCGAATATACCGTAAAGCAGACTAAAGGACAAAGCGGCAGAGAGCATATAGCTCCATTTAATGTGTTTATCCGTGAGGACGGCGAAACCTACCGCTTTTTAATAAATAACGCGGTGTTTAAGTCGGCGGTAGAAATAGTGAAAAAGGATGCGGAAACAGGAAAGATAATCCCTGCGGCGGGTATCGGCTTTAAGGTGAGAAATACCGATACGGGCAAATTTGTGGTGCAGCATATAACCTACCCGACGCCTGCGGATATAGATACCTATTATACGGATATTACAGGCAAACTTATGCTGCCCGAAAAGCTGCCATACGGTAATTACGAAATTACAGAGCAATGCACGGCATACGGTTATGTGTTGAACACCGAGCCTGTGGCATTTAAAATAGACGGCAGTAAAACGGTTGTAACCGTTGAAAAGCGTAATATGCCGCAGAAAGGTATTATCCGAATACAGAAAAACGGCGAAGTGTTTGCAAGCGTTAATAAGTCTGACGGTGTGTACCAACCCGTTTTTGCAAACAAAAATCTTGCGGGTGCGGTTTATGAGATTACCGCCACCGAGGATATTATAACGCCTGACGGCACGCTCCGCTATGCAAAGGGAACGGCAGCAGATACCGTTACAACAGATAAAAGAGGCAATGCTGAAAGCCGACCGCTGTATCTCGGAAAATACACCGTCAGAGAAATAAAAGCGCCTTACGGTATGGTATTAAATGATAAAATAAAAACTGTTGAACTGACCTATGCGGGCGAAACCGTAGATGTGACCGAAACAGCGATAGAATTATATAACCAACGCCAAAAAGCAGAGGTATCGCTCTTTAAAACTCTTGATAAGGATGAAATTTTTAATATCGGGAATAACGGCGAAATTCTATCGGTGCAGTTCGGACTGTATGCGGCAGAGGAAATGACCGCGGCGGACGGCTCGGTTATACCGACAGACAGTCTGCTCGAAACTGCAGGCTGTGATAAAAACGGCAAGCTGACTTTTAGGACAGATATTCCCGTAGGCGCAAGACTCTATGTAAAGGAAATTGCGACAGACGAGAAATATATTCTGTCGGATGAAAAATATCCTGTCTCGTTTGAGTACGCAGGTCAGGAAACCGCACTTGTGAAAATAAATGTGAACGGCGGCGAAGCCATTAAAAACAATATTCTTTATGGCTTTGTAAAAGGACTTAAAATTGACCGTGAAACTGAAAGCATAATTGCAGGAGCATTGTTCGGGCTTTTCCGCAGTAATGAAACCGAATTTACTGACACGAACGCGATTTTAACCGCCGAATCAGATAAAAACGGTATTTTCACATTCAATAACATTCCTTTCGGCAGTTGGATTATTAAGGAGCTTAAACCCGCGAACGGGTATTTGCCGAACGATGAAATTTATACTGTGACAATAGACGCTGACGGACAACTTGTTGAGATTACAGTAACTAATAACCGCATCCCGGAAATCCGTACAAAGGCTGCCGTAAACGGTGAGAAAACCGCTGTTGCGGACGGTGAAATAACGGTTGAGGATACAGTGTATTATAACCACCTTATACCGGGCAGAAAATACACCGTAAAGGGCATACTTATGGATAAATCCATCGGCGCGGCGCTGCTTGTGAACGGGAAAGAAATTACCGCCGAAATAACCTTTACACCCGAAAAAGCTAAGGGAGAAGTAATTGTCCGTTATACCTTTGACGGCAAGGGTATAAAATGTCAGACGGATATTGTGGTTTTTGAAGCCTTGTACTGTGACGGAGAGGAGCTTGCGGTTCATGCGGATATTGATGATACAGATCAAACCGTAACGCTTACCGTGCCGCCTGTGCCGTATATTCCCGCGCCGAAAACAGGGGACAGCTCAAAACTCGGCTTTTGGATAGGTCTTGCCGCCGTTGCGCTCGGCGGGGTTATATCCGCAGGCATTATCCGTATTAAATCCCGAAAGGATGACGACGAATGATGAAGTGCGTGTATATCTGCGCTCCACTCGGCGGAAATACTGAAGAAAACCTAAAAAAAGTAAGGCGGTATACCGAATATGCTTTAAGGTGCGGTACGGCTCCGGTCGTGCCGCATTTTTACGCGGAGTGCCTTGACGACGCAAAGCCAGCGGAACGGGAAATGGGCATGTCGGCAGGGCTTGCGCTTTTATGGTTCTGCGATGAAATGTGGATATTCGGGGATACCGTTACAAGCGGCATGCAGAATGAAATACAGTTCTGCAAAAACCTCAATATTCGCGTTCGTAATGTGCCTGACGAAGAAATTAAGAAAGTAATCGGAGGTAAAAAATATGATTAAAAAAACGGCAAAAATCCTTTTTTTCTGTCTGTTAGTGGCGGTGGTTTTGTCCGTGTTTTCGGTGACCGTATTTGCGGCAGGCGATGTGGCGGGAGCTATTGAGAATACATGGAACGCAGCGAAAGGTCAAATTCAGACTGTCGTTAATAATGTGGTCTTTCCCGTGTGCGATATGATACTCGCAATTCTGTTCTTTGTAAAGGTAGGCACTTCGTATTTTGAATATCGGAAGCATGGACAATTTGAGTTTGGCGCGCCTTGCATTCTGTTTGCCTGCCTTATTTTCTGTCTTACCGCACCGCTGTATATCTGGTCTGTTATTTGAGTTTATTTATCTGGACTTTCCGAAAAGTATGTGGTATGTTGTTGTGCTTGAAGAAAGGAGGAAGTTCGGGTGAAATTTTTTGAGGAACTGTTTTCAGGTCAGCTGCACCCAATAGAGGATGTGACATCAAACAACCCGGAATACAAGCTTAAAGCTAAGGAATTGGCGCTGTATTCCGCAAGGCTTGAAAATGCGCTGACAGAGGAACAAAAGGAACTGCTTTGGCAGTACAGGGACACCCATTCGGATATAACGAATATTCTGCAGAGCGAGGCATACCGCATAGGCGTTATACACGGAATGAAAATGAGAGAAGAGCTTGAACCGCCGGACCGATAATCCGGCGGAACTTTTTTCGGAGGTGAATTATTCTGAATTGGTTAAATGACCTTTTTGCCGGGCTGAGTGAAAAAGTGTCCGGCTTTATTTTTGATAAAATGCTGCAATGGATATATCTTGCGGTATACAGCGCCGTTGCGGAATTTTTTAAGCTTATGGGCAATATGGGCGCGGATATGTTCGGGCTTGAATGGATAAAGGCGACAGTAAAGCTGTTCGGGCTTTTCGGGTGGTCTTTGTTCGCTGCGGGAACGGTTGTCGCCGTGTTTGATACCGCAATAGAATACCAATGCGGCAAGGCGAATATAAAGACTGCCGCGCTTAATATTTTAAAGGGCTTTTTTGCCTGCTCCCTTATAGGCGTGCTGCCTGTGGAGCTGTATAAATTCTGCATAACACTGCAAAACACATTTTCGCGGGATTTAGCCGCATTAGCTGCCGGAACTAAGAGCACGGGACTGTCCGAGCTTAGCTTATCCGCGCTTACAAATTTATTCTTAACGGACATAGAGGCTAACATAAGTCTTTTCAATACGCTGTCATTGGTCGTGTTTGCGTATTGTATTATAAAGGTGTTTTTCGCAAACATAAAGCGCGGCGGAATATTGCTTATACAAATGTCAGTAGGCGCATTGTATATGTTCAGCGTACCGAGGGGATATGTGGACGGCTTTAATCAGTGGTGCAAGCAGGTAATAGCTATCTGCCTTACAGCGTTTTTGCAGACGACCCTGCTTTACCTCGGGCTTATAACCTTTTCGTCGAATATGTTAATGGGGCTCGGAATTATGCTTGCGGCGGACGAAGTGCCGAAGATAGCGCAGACCTTCGGGCTGGACAGCTCTGTAAGGGTAAATATGATGAATGTGGTTCACGCTACGACTACGGCGGTAAATCTTACGCGCAGCGTGGCAAAGGCTGTTTGAAAGCAGGGAGTATTATGGAATATTACAAAGAGGCAAACAAATTTTCAAAGAAATACGGTATGGACGCATTTAAAATAATTGCCGCATATGAGGACGCGGCGGATATTCCGCAAAACGAGAGATATGCCGGTTGGTACGGAGATTACGGTATATTTGAGCCGTCATTAAACGAGGATATGACCTATGATAAGCTCCTCGCCCGTTACAATGCGGGGCTTAAATATCTCGGCATTATCCATGAGCAGGCAAAAGCAATATGCAGTCAATTTCTTTCAGATCAGCTTGCGGAGCATATCCGTGAGCAGCTGAATAGACACAATGCCGACGCGGAATACCGACCGGTGTCTGTTATTACAAAAATGGATACGCCGGAGTTTACAAAAGAAATGCTCGAAGTTGACCGTGATATGGAGGTGGACTGCGACATATGCAGCGAGATAACCGTGGTTTTCAGGTGTTGGTTTGACGCGGACAGGAAATTCGCATTGCACATAAATGATATGGACGATGTATGGCTTAATATGTACGGGAAATATGACCCGTATGCCGATACTTTACGCATTGAATGTGAAATAGATAAGCTCGATGGCTGCGTGTATTTTGATTATATCCCGACCGACGCGGAGTCGCAGCTCATCAAGGATATGATAACGCAGAAAATCTGCGAGGAATACGGTCAGACGCCGCAGGAGTTCTGTGAGGAAGCAGGAGCTATTGAGAACGGGGGAATAACGCAATGACGAGATATATCTACCCGCAAAATCTGAAAGCTGCCGCTAATCTTTGGCTTTGGAGTATGCGTGACTTTGTAATCATAGCGGTTGCTGTGCTTTTGTCAGCCGTTATATTAGTGCAGCTTAAAACGGTTATGCCCGCCGCAGTAACGCTTTGCTACGGTTTTCTTACTATTCGCATGGACGATACCACCGTGCTTGACTTTATGCGTTACGCCGTGAAATACCTTATATCTACACAGCAATATTTTGAATGGGGATAATAGAAATTCTTTGTCGGTTATGCCGCTTGACAATGCCAAACCTTACAGATATAATGCGTATGGGTGATATATAAAGATGACAGAAAAGGAACGCTTATACGAATACGGCCTGCCGGAGTATTTGCAGCATGATCTTGACGCATATAAGGACGGGCTGAAAAACGGCTCGTCGCTGATGGATTGTCTGTGGTGTGAGCTGTACGGCAGCATAAATATAGCTCAAATAAATGACGGAGCGATTACTGCCGAACACGCAGACTATCTGCGGCAAAAATTTCTGTGGGGAAACGGCGGGATTGATACCGAAGATAAATGAAATTCTCAAAAGTAGAGATAAAAGTAACATAGCATAAGCAAAGGCATCGCAAAAACGCGGTGCCTTATTTTTTTGAAAGAGGGTGATTATATGATAATGACAAAACAAAAACACAGTAAAGGCCGTTCGGTGCAGGAACTTATCGGCATTAAGGCCTTTACGAAATACGGTCTTATGACAGGCAGGGGAGAACTGCTCTTTTTCCGTGTGGCTCCCACCAATATATCTGTGCTGTCACATGCGAATATTGAAGTGAAAATACGCCACCTTATGATGGTGTTGTCGGCTCTGCCGGATATTGAGATAATCTGCACCGATTCGTCCGAATGCTTTGACGATAATAAAGCCTATCTGACCGCTCGGTTTGAAGCCGAGGATAACGGCAGGGTGAAGAAACTCATTAAAAAGGACATCGACTTTCTCGATACCATTCAGGTGGAAATGGCTACTGCCCGTCAGTTTTTCTTTGTAGCACGACTCAAAGGACAGAAAGAAAAACAGGTCTTTGAGACCGCAAACCGTATAGAAAGCAAAATCTCCGGCGAGGGCTTTGAGGTGCATAGGCTTAAAAAGCCGGAAATAAAACGGATATTAGCACTATACTTTGACGCGAGTATGCAGGGAGACACAATGCCGGATATTGACGGAGAACAGTATTTTCAAATTTGAATTGATTTTTATATATGCAATGTGATAAAATATCTTTAATGAGAAAAGGGGGCAATAAGCTTGAAATGCACCTTTATGCATAAGCGTATTCCGGTTGCCGAAATCGAAGTGGATAACGCCGTGGGTTTTATACTGAAAATATATAAGATATATGCTCCGGAGCATTTGCCTGTCGGCGTGCCGTTTAAGGACGGCGCTGCCGACCGCGCCGCCTTAAATGATTGGTGGACCGACCGCTCAATTCCGGCAAGCCGCTTTGGAATAAGGGAAGCGCTTGAAACTCTGCAGATACCAAGCACGAAAATGCTGCTTGTCCGCTGTTACGGACTGAGCCTTTCCGACCAATATTGGATATGCCCCGACGGGTCGGGTCTTAATTGGGATAAAGTGAATTTTTTCGATAACGATTTTTCCGACGATATAGGCGACATACTGTTCGGTGGGAAAAGGAAAGCGGGCGCGCTTAATTTCAGCACGCCGGACAGCACCTCGGACGGCAATCTGAAAAAGCGTTGGAAAATAATAAACGGAAAGCGCTGCCTTATCAAAGGTGGGAGCAATCCGTTCAGGCAGCAGCCGTTTAATGAAGTGATAGCGGCAAAAATAATGGAGCGTTTAAACATTCCGCATATTCCGTACACGCTGATGTGGGATAACGGCGCGCCGTATTCCGTCTGCGAGGACTTTATAGACGAAACCACGGAGCTTATACCCGCATGGCGCATATTGCAGACAAAGAAGAAAAACAATAATACCTCGGTATATACGCATTTCAAAGAGTGCTGTGAGGCTCTCGGAATAAAGGGCGTCGTCCCGTTTCTTGACCGTATGATAGTTCTGGATTACATTATTGCGAATGAAGACCGACACCTTAATAACTTCGGAGCAATCAGAAATGCCGAAACGCTTGAATGGATAGGAATGGCGCCGATATATGACAGCGGTTCTTCATTCGGCTATGATAAAATTCCGGCAAAGATACGCTCGGGCAGAGATGTTGTCTGCAAGCCGTTTAAAAATCATCACTGCGAGCAGCTAAAGCTGGTATCGGATTTCGGGTGGATAGATTTTGAAAGCCTTTCGGATGTGAGCGGGGTTATAAAAGAGGTTCTTTCATCGGACGGCGCGGAGGAATATATTGACGAAAGCCGTATAAACGCAATAACCGACGGTGTTGAAAAAAGAATTGAAATGCTGCGGCAGTTAGCTCTCTTCGAGCGCCCGGTTCAGGCGGATACCGCAGAGGATGATGTGGCGGAGGATATAGCCGAAGATTATACAATGAATATGCTGTGAAAAAATCGGCCGCTAAACATACTCAGCGGCTGATTTTTATACCTTTTTTACGGCAGAAAGGAAAACAGGCGGCGGAGAAATTTATAAAGCAAACAGATAACCTCTTGACTTGTAGGTTATCTGTGGGATATAAGAGGGTGCGCCGGTTCGGTGCAAGTGATATGTCCAAATGAGGGGGAAAATATTGTGTATGAAACCAAGATTGTTTACGGCGACGACCTACGCCAAATGATTGAAACCGTAAAGGGTTTAAAAAAACGCGATTGTTTCGGCAGAATTGAAAAATTTTTGCACAGTACAGACAGAACGCGTGTATGCGCTCTTTTCGGTTTGAAAAGAACGGGAAAAACAACGCTGTTGTTGCAGACTATTGCAGAAATGTCTGAAGAAGAATTCGGCAAATGCTTTTATGCTAAAATGAATACCGAAAACACAATGGCTCAAATTACGCGGGATTTAGAGAAGATGTTTGATAACGGCTATCGTTACGCTTTTATTGATGAAGTTACCCTTATGAAAGACTTTATTGGTTCCGCCGCACTTTTTTCGGATATCTATTCTATGATGGGTATGAAAATTGTTCTTTCCGGCAAAGATTCTCTCGGCTTCTGGCTTGCGCGGGATAACGAGCTGTATGACCGTGTGCGTATGATCCATACAACATTTATTCCGTTCAGAGAATACAGCCGATTGCTCGGAATTGACAGTATTGACGAATATATTCGCTACGGAGGTCTTTTGAGTCAGGGAGAGCTTGATTTTGAAAATGAAGATGTTATCGCCGATGACGCTTCTTTCAGGGATGACGAATCAACAAGAAAATATGTGGATACGGCAATCAGCAGGAACATACAGCACTCGCTTGCCTGCTGCCGGTACGGTCATAGGTTCGGACCGCTTAGAGAATTGTACGAGGCGGATGAGCTGACAAGTGCCATCAACCGTATTGTCGAGGATATGAACCACCGTTTTCTTGTAAGCGTACTGACAAGAGATTTCGTCTCAAGCGATCTGGGCATAACTGCGCACAATCTAAAAAATGAACGGGATTTGCAGAAAAGAACGAACATTCTTGAAGCAATCGATAAAAAAACCGTTACCGAGAAGCTGATGAAGCTATTGAACATTCGCAACAAAGCCGGGCAGACCGTCGAGATAACACCGTCGCAGGTGGCGCGAATCAAGGAATATTTGAAGGGCTTGGATCTGATTGTGGAATGTCCGATACGCAATGCCGAAATGGGGCTTGAAAAGGAGGAACGCATACTGTTTACTCAGCCCGGTATGCGCTACTGTCAGGCACAGGCACTTGTGTATTCGCTGATGCAGGATGAAACCTTCGGACAGCTTACCGAGGATGAGAAAACATTCATCACCGACCGTATTCTCGAAGAAGTGCGCGGCAGAATGCTTGAGGATATCGTGCTGCTTGAAACTATGAAAGCGCTCGGAAGAAATTACGATGTGTTTAAATACCAGTTCGCAACCGGCGAATACGATATGCTTATCTACGGAAGAAACGAGCGCGGCTGTGCTGCATATGAAATAAAGCACAGTGATAAATGCGTAAGTGAGCAGTCAAGGCATCTGCGCAATGAAAATATGCTCTCGCTTACCACTCCGCGCTTCGGCACATTAGAGGGGCGCTATGTGCTGTATCTCGGTGAAAATAAGGATACTGAGGACGGCATTGCCTATCGGAATGCCGAACAGTTTTTGAAAGCATTGCCGGAAATTTCGCTTACAAGCGGACTTGAAGAAATCGAATCCGAGGATGAAACCGAGGGCATGCAGCCGACTATGTAAAATTTAAAAGTATCACAGCCATCAGCCGTTCAGGAATTACCGAACGGCTGATTTTTGTTTTCGTTGCCGCACAATACAATTTAATATTTTTGCCGCTTACGGCAGAAAAATTAAACTCATTGCTTGACTAAATGAAGTTTGCATAGTATAATACATTTAATAAATGAGCCGTTATCGGCAAAAATATTAAATGGTGATTTATATGGAAATAAAGAGAGACGAATATTTGCAAAGGCTGATTGTACGAAGACACAACGGTTTTATAAAGGTTATTACCGGAATACGCAGAAGCGGAAAGTCTTACTTGCTCAACACTTTATTCTACAATTATTTAATAAGCGAAAGTGTGAACAGCGACCATATTATTAAATTCGCTTTTGATTCTGCGGAAGATTTGCTTAAAATAGGCGAGGACCCAATTGTGTTAGACAACGAAAAGAATGACAGAAAGGTTGATCCGAAAAAGTTTCTAAATTGGATTTTACCTCAAATCAAAGATGATGGAATGTACTATATTTTGCTTGATGAGGTACAAAAGCTCGGTGCATTTGAATCGGTGTTAAACGGCTTCCTTCGCAAAAACAATACGGATGTATTCGTTACGGGCAGCAACTCCAAGTTTCTTTCGAAAGACATTTTAACGGAATTTGAAGGCAGAGGCGATGAAATTCATATTCTTCCTTTATCTTTTTCGGAATACTATGCTTTTAAGGGCGGCGATAAAGGCGAAGCGTTCGATGATTATTCGGTTTACGGAGGATTGCCGGCAGTTGCTCTTATGACGAGTGAAGAACAAAAATCGACCTATCTCATTTCGCAAATGCAGAATTTGTATTTAAAAGACATAATTATGCGTAATAATCTCCCGGAAAACACGCGCATAGGCGAAGTGCTTGACGTTATTGCTTCCGGTATTTCCTCTCTTACCAACCCCAAAAAAATAGCCGACACCTTTTTATCGGTTTTGCAGGAAAACATCAGCGATTACACTGTCAATAAATACATCGACCATATGGAAGATGCGTTTATGATTTCTCGTGTAAAGCGATACGATGTTAAGGGCAGAAAATATATCGGAACGCCGTATAAGATCTATTTTGAGGATGTCGGGCTTCGCAACGCACGTCTGAATTTTCGACAGATTGAAAACACTCATATTATGGAGAACATCATATTCAATGAGTTGAGATACAGAGGTTACCGTGTGGATGTCGGTATGGTGGAATCTCGGGAAAAAGATAAGAACGGCAAAGATATCAGAGTCCAACGCGAAATAGATTTTATTGCGTCAATGGGCAGTAAAAAATACTATATTCAATCAGCCTATGCCATTGCCAATCAAGACAAATACAAACAGGAAACGGCTTCATTTGATAAAACACTTGATTCCTTCAAGAAAATAATTATTGTTGAAAAAAGTATGAAACCGCGTCGCGATGAAAAAGGATATGTTATGATGGGCGTTAAAGAGTTTCTGTTGGATAAAGACAGCTTGGAATTATAATAAAATTCTCAGACGCTGCTTGTGTAATCTCACATTTGTATAGTTGTATTAACCTCCGTATAATTGTATCAGATACAATTATACGGGGATTTTTTATGATGAAATTCAAAGATGAAAAACGGTATTTAACTATAGACAAAAGCGAAATCAACGAATATATCACGCTTGTGATGAAAGCACGGAATGCGCATATATTGACGGGCAAAAGCCCACCGAAGATGTGGATGAGTTGCTTTGCAAGCTGATGAAGATTAAAAAAAGCTACGAGCGTAGCAGAAAGGAAAACTATGTTTAAGAAAAAACCGAAAGTATTAACGCCGGAGCAGGCAGAGGAGATCCGCACCAAGGACTTCTTCGATATGATTCTGCCCGGCACTATTAAATTTTTATCCGACCATTATATCGCAGGCGACAGCTACCGCTCTGTGTGGGCAATTCGTGAGTATCCGCCCACTACCGAGGAACAGGCAATCCTCTCGCAGCTTGCCGACCGCAACGGCGTAACCTTGCGCATTTACCATAGGCTTGTGGAATCTATGGAACAGCGAAAGATCATTCAAAATGCCACGCGCAGAAACAGGCTTAAAAGTGGCGGCAATGATGTAAGCGAAACTATTGAGGCAGAGGGCAACTTGCAGGATGTAATTGAACTTCTCGCCAATCTCCGCAAGAATAAAGAACCGTTGCTCCATGTGTCGGTATTCATCGAACTGAAAGCCAAGAGTATGGAAAAGCTCAAGGAATTGCAGAGCGATATTGCAATGGAACTTACTCGCTCCAAGATTTCCGTGGATAGGCTGACATTACGGCAGAAAGAGGGCTTTCTCTCTGTTCTGCCCGTGGGCGCAAATCAGTTCGGCGCACAGTACGAACGAGTGCTGCCTGCGTCCTCTGTTGCAAATATGTACCCATTCAACTTCTCCGGCAAAACAGACCCACACGGCTTATATATCGGCAGAGATAAATATGGCACAAATATCCTTGTGGACTTCGACCGCAGAGCTGAGGACAAGACTACAAGCAATATCCTCATTCTCGGCAACAGCGGTCAAGGCAAGAGTTATCTTCTCAAACTCATTCTCGCTAACATCCGAGAATCTGGCAAGCGCATAATCTGTCTTGATCCCGAAACGGAATACGAGGATCTGTGCGATGCCCTCGGCGGCTGTTATATAGATTTTATGTCGGGCGAATATATTATAAACCCATTAGAACCTAAAGTTTGGAACGATACTTCGGACGCAGGGAACGTGCTTAGCGAAGAAACAGACACGATGCGCGAATCTTTAGCAGGCACAGCCTGCCCGGAAGCGTTCCGAAAGGTTACAAGGCTCTCGCAGCACATTGCCTTTTTGAAAGACTTCTTCCGCAGCTACAAGGATTTTACCGATGCACAGATTGACACCATTGAAATCCTGCTTTCCAAGCTGTATGCCCGATTCGGCATTACCGACAGCACGGATTACAGTATGAAGAAGTCCCCGGACTTTCCGGTCATGCAGGACTTTTACGTGCTCTGCGAAGAAGAATTTATGACCTACGACAAGCAGAGAAAATATCTCTATACAGAGGAAACGCTCCAAGAAGTCTGCCTCGGCATCCACTCTATGTGTGTCGGCTCGGAAAGCAAATATTTCAACGGACACACAAACATTACCGACTCCAACTTCCTTGTATTCGGCGTAAAAGGGCTTATGGATA
>OIYS01001019.1_pt1 | contig 15815 bp, 13 predicted proteins | sample 1588271 | NCBI WGS metagenome assembly OIYS01 (sample SAMN03283286) | human gut metagenome | biome: human-associated habitat; material: feces | host: Homo sapiens | place: Peru | collected 2012
GAATAATAACAGTTAATGTTTCTATTACAAATACTCCTCCTATTACCGCTAGTGATAATTCATGCGATGTTAAAATAGCTATCGTAGCCATTGTAGCACCAAGGGTTAAACTACCAGTATCACCCATAAATACTTTAGCAGGATTTGAATTATATACCAGAAAGCCCATAATACTTCCCATTAGTATAAAACAAAAGATACCCATATCGCTATTACCTTCAATCCACCAACTGCCCATAGCAATTAAACCGAAAGCTAAGAAAGCAATTGCAGATAACCCTCCTGCTAAACCATCTAATCCATCAGTTAAGTTAACAGCATTAGAAGAGCCTACTAATAAGAATAAGATGAATACTCCATAGAACCAACCTAAGTTCCAATCAATACCTAAAGCTGATATTCTTAAATAAGAATCTCCCGCTGTATATTGTCTAAATAATACATAGAATACTAAAGCTACTATTAACTGAAGTAATATCTTTTGAAATTGTGTAAGTCCTTTATTTGTCTTTCTTCTTAAACTTATAAAGTCATCTAAGAATCCTATTAATCCATATGATAAGAATACAAATAATACTATAACTAAGTTTACTGAATATTCTATCTTACCCGTTAATAATAGAAATAATGTTATAGCAAATGTAGGAATTATAAAGATTAATCCTCCCATAGTAGGTGTTCCTGCTTTATTTCTATGAGCTTCTACATATATATTGATATTTTGTCCTGCTTTTAATTTTTTTAAAAATGGTATAATGATTAATCCGAATATTGTAGCTCCTATAAAACCTAACATCAAGGCAAATAATGATTTAGTTAATGTTAACATTATCCCACTCCTTTTCTAGATATATTATATCATATTTAATATTAAATAAATATATCTTTTACTTTACTTTACATTGTTTTTGTAAAGTATTATTTTTTATATAATCTTCTTGCTCCCGCTATTTGTTTTGGGGATAATGTATCAAGATAATTGATTGGATTTTCATTAGGTGATGATATTACTATTCTTTCAAAGCATTCTATTAATTCTTTATCTACTCCTATATCATCTAAATAATTTATAAAGCGATAAAACTCTTCTATACTAAGTTTGTCTACTCTTCCATCATATAAATAATTTAGTATCATTATTATATAACAATATATATCGGTGTCTTCTGTTATTTTATAATCTGCTACTCGGTCTGGTTCATCTAATTTTTGGTATTTTATTTCGTTATATTTTAATATTGATGTAGTTGTTAAATATCTTCCTGGGAATGATTTATTGTCCGCTATTTTACAACTATTTAAATCTGCTACAAATATTTCTTGTTTTTCTATATCTACTAAAAAGTTATCTTCATGAATATCTCCTATATAGAAATCTTTTAGTTCTGTATATTTTCTGATATTTTTCATTTGTTCTAATATTCTACCAATAATTTTTAAATAGTTTATTTTTTCTTCATAAGTTATTTTAGGCTCTTTTAATACTACACTTAGATTTATTCCTTTGATATATTTCATTGTGAAGGCTTCTATTTGTTTATTTATTGATACTAATGAGTCTGGTATAATGAAATTACTTGGTATGTTATTTTTGTTGGAATTAAGTGCTTCTATTGTTTATAATTTATTGGCAAAAATTATTCCATTTGTTAAGTATAGTTTTTTTAATATTTTTTCTTTTCCATAATAGTGATATTTATATAATTCACACTCTGTACTTGTTACATCTTTAGGTAAAACTAGCGGCTCTAAACTATTTAGTTTGGTTTTTGACATATTTATTATTTGCATAACAACATCCCCTTCAATTTGCCGCCTATTATAGCACAGATGTTCTAAAAATGCAAATATCATCTTATTTTATCCTAGATATAATCTTATACTTGAGTATTCTGGTAGTCTTGTTCCTCCACTTGGGGACTGATTTATGATTGTATTTCCACTACCACTATATTCTATAGTGAAGTTTTTTAATTTTGATGAGGCTTCTTTTTTGGTTAAACCTATTACATTTTCTACTTCGTAGTATTTTTGGTCATACCACTGATACTTTTTTTCTGTTCCTCCTTCTTGTTTTGGTATATCTAAGGCTACGATGGCGTCCTCTAAGATATTTTTTACTATTGGTGCTGATACTGTTCCTCCATACTGGGTTACTCCTTTTGGGTTGTCTATTGCTAGGTAGACTACTACCTTGGGTTCATTTGCTGGCAGAAATCCTATGAATGATACGATATAGTTTCCATGCATATATACTCCATTGTTTACTTTTTGGGCTGTTCCTGTTTTTCCTCCTACTCGGTATCCATCTATGTAGGCATTTCTTCCTGTTCCTAGTGATACTACTGACTCTAATGTCATTCTTACTTTTTCACTTGTTTCTTTGGTTACTATGTTTTCTCTTGTCTTGACTGGCTCTACTTCTTTGATTATTTGGCCTGTTTCGTGTTCGGTTATTCTCTTTACGATGTATGGCTTATATAATGTACCTCCATTAATTGCTGCGGAGACTGCTGCTACCTGTTGAAGGGCTGTTACACTTACTCCTTGACCAAAGGCGGTTGTTGCTAGTTCAACTGGTCCTACTTTATCTAAATTGAATAGTATACCAGAACTCTCACCATTTAAATCTATTCCTGTTTTTTTCCCATAACCAAACTTATATATGTAATCGAATAGTGTTTCTTTTCCTAGTCTTCTTCCTAGTTCAACGAATCCTGGGTTACAGGAGTTTTGGACTACTTCTAAGAATGTTTGGGAGCCATGTCCTCCTGCTTTCCAGCATTTTATTCTAGCACCATCTACATTTACTGATCCTCCATCATAGAAGGTATCTTTTAGTAAATCTACTTTTCCTTCGTTTACAGCGGTGCTTACTGTTAATATTTTGAATGTACTTCCTGGCTCATAACTTGCCCATATTGCCATATTTCTATTTATTGTTTCTGTACTATAATCTTTATAGTTATTGGGGTTGAAGTTTGGCCTAGAACTCATTCCTAGTATTTCTCCTGTATTGGGGTCCATTGCTATAGCCCAAGCCCCTTCAGGATTATATTTTGTTACGATATTGTCTAGTTCCCTTTCAATTGATGATTGAATTTTATAATTTACTGTTAGATATATGTCTAGACCATCTTCTGGCTCTACATATATGGAGTTTCTTTTTAGACTGTTTCCTTTGGCATCGGAAAAATATTGTATACTTCCATATTCTCCTGCTAGTACTTTATCGTATTCTAATTCTAGTCCACTTAGTCCTTGATTATCTATTCCAACATAACCTAGTACATGTGATAGCATTTCGTTATGTGGATAATTTCTTTTTGATTCTTTTAGTAGATATACTCCATCAAAATGCATACTATTTATTTGGTCTGCTACTTCGTAGGAGAGTCTTCTACCTTCAGGATGTACTCTTTCCATCATTGTCTTTTTATATAAATGGGCTTCAATATCTTCTTTTGATACATTTAGGATACTACTTATTTTTTCTGCTACTAAGGCTTTATCTTTTATTTGATTTGGTATGAATACTAGTGATGTTGTAGTTACATTTCCTGCTAATAACTCTTTATCTATGGTATATATTTTTCCTCTATCTGCTTCTATTGGGAGATTTCTACTCCAAAGGTTATTGGCTAATGTATTTAGTTTTTTGTAGTCTATTACTTCTATATAGAATACTTTGGCTATTATTATAATGAAGACTATAATTATTATTATTAATACTATTTTTATTCTTTTATGTATGTTCTTATTAAACAATGATATCACCCTAATTAAGTGTATTCTTATCTTTTTTATTTGATTACTAAAATGTTATATTTTTTGGCTTTTATATGATAGATGTTTCTGTTATTGACATTTACAGGAAAATAGCAATGTACAAAAAGAGGAATATTACAATTTTAATAAGAATTTTTCTATTTCTATTTTAGAAAATAAATCTGTTATTTTATCTAAAAGTAATAATTCTCCTATTGATTTTGTTATTAGACATTCTAAATTGATATCCGCTATCGAAGAGTTTAAACCCTTGGTAAGGGAATAATTTTTATTAAAAAGAAAAAGGTAGAAACTAGTCTACCTTTTTATATGTTTATATTATTATTTTGATTATTAACCATATTTTGACTTTGACCATTGAAATTATTTTGCATATTTTGATTTGTTATCATATTTTGTGAATTATCAACAGTATTCATAGTTGGTTGGTAGTTTGGAACATTATTTTGTTCGTTTTGACTATTTCCAAATACTCCATTATTATCAATTAATTGCTTTGCTATATCGTTTTGAGCGTTAGCTGAGTCTACGTTATTTTCTACTACACTGGCATTTTTATATACTATGTTTTTGTTAAATGCTAGTATTGGAAAACATATTACAGAGAAAAATACTGAGGCTACTCCAAATCCTGTAGACTTTCCAAACTTATGTGCTAACTCTATGTATATTTTAAACATTGCATATATGTTAGCAAATGGCACTAAGAATAACGCTATATACCATAATGGTAATTCTGCTATTTCCAACAATACTATTATATTATATACTGGAACTATCGCAGCCCATCCTGGTTTTCCTGCCTTTTTATATATTTTCCACATGCTCACTATTAATAGTATTGATAATAAAAGTGATATTATCATCAGTATTACTAATGGTGCTCCTGATTGGGGTTGCATACTAACTGCTCCATAATCATATAAATCGTAATCATAATTGTCCATATTAACTTCTCCTTTTCTATTTTTTTATAATTAAAGTATAACATATTATTTAGTTTTAGACAAGAAAAAAAGAAACATTTCTGTTTCTAATTTTATGCATTCATTTGCTTTGCTACTTCGTCAGCAAAGTTCTCTTCTCTCTTTTCCATACCTTCACCAACTTCGTATCTTACAAAAGATAATACTTTCATATTCTTGCTTTCAACATATTTAGATACTTTCATCTTATTTTCTTTTACAAATCCTTGTTCTAATAAGCATACTTCTTCATAGAACTTGTTTAATCTTCCATTTACTATCATTGGAAGTTTGTTTGAATCTAATCCTTCATTTTCTGCTTGCTCTGTTAGGATTTCTCTTTCTTTTTCTACTCTCTCAGTAGGTACTGAATCTTTATCTAAATATAGTGGTCTCATGGCTGCTATTTGCATTGCTACATCTTTAGCAACTTCTTCGTCTGTTCCTTCTAGAACTGCTAATGTAACAATTTTTCCACCCATATGTGAATAAGTTCCGAATACTTGATTATCTTCTTTTTCTACTAATTCAAATCTTCTGAATGATAATTTTTCTCCAATTGTAGCAGTTTTATCTACTATTATATTTTCAATTGTGCTACCATTTACTTCTAATCTGTTTGCTTCTTCTACTGTTTTTACATTACTATTTAGTATTGCTGTAGCGATTAAATCAACTAATCCTGTGAACTCTGGATTTTTTGCAACAAAGTCTGTTTCTGAATTAACTTCAACGATAACAGCTTTATTTCCTTCTACTAATGCTTTTGCTAGTCCCTCTGCTGCTATTCTTGTTTGCTTTTTAGCAGCTTTTGAGATTCCTTTTTCTCTAAGCCAAGTAATTGCTTCTTCCATATTACCATTTGTTTCGGTAAGGGCTTTTTTGCAATCTAGCATTCCTGCTCCTGTTGATTCTCTTAATTCTTTTACCATATTTGCAGTAATCATAGTATTCCTCCTTATTTTAATTTTTCGATTAATTCTTCTTTTTTCATCTTAGAGTATCCTTTAATTTCTTTTTTCTTTGCAAGATCTCTAAGTTCTGTTACTGTTAAAATATTTAAATCTAATTCTGGCTTTTCTTCTTTTACAGTAACTTTAGCTTCTTCTTTTTTTTCTTTTACTTCTTTTTTATCTTTCTTTGTAAAAGTTTTTTCTTTAGTTTGTTTTTTATCATCTTCACTTACATAATCTACAATTGTACCACCATTTGCTTCAATTATTGCATTAGTTAAAGCTCCTAGTACTACTTTTATACTTCTTACAGCATCGTCATTTCCTGGAAGTACATAGTCTACATCATCAGGGTCACAATTTGTATCTATAAGACCAAATACTGGGATACCTAATTTCTTTGCTTCTCTTATTGCATTATATTCTTTTGTTGAATCTACAATAATTACAGCTTGTGGTAACTTAGTCATTTCTCTAATTCCACATAGGTTTTTATTTAATTTTTCATATTCCTTCTTTAGTCCTACTACTTCTTTCTTAGGTAACTTCTCGAATGTTCCGTCTTTTTCCATCTTTTCGATTTCTTCTAGACGATTTACTCTTCTTCTGATAGTTTTGAAGTTTGTTAATGTTCCTCCTAACCATCTTTCTGTCATATAATACATATTGCTTCTTTCTGCTTCTTCTCTACATACTTCTTGTGCTTGCTTCTTAGTTCCAACATATAGAACTTTTCCACCTTCTGTTGCTATCTTATTTAATGCTTCGTATGCTTCCTCCATTTTGGCAACTGTTTTTTGTAAGTCGATGATATAAATATCATCTCTAGAGTTATAAATATACTCTTTCATTTTTGGATTCCATCTTTTGGTTTGATGTCCAAAGTGAACTCCTGCTTCTAACAAATAGCTCATTGATACTACTGTCATATTAAACACTCTCCTTTCGTTTTGCTTCCAAATATCTCTTTTTTAATATCCACCTATGATATAGGCACTAGGATTATTAAATCAATATTTGTGTATATTTTTTGAAAAGCCATATATATAGTACCATATTATGCTAAATAAGTAAATATTTTTCGTAAAAGTTTTTCTTTTCCAATCATTTATTTTTATATTATATTTTTTATCAATTTTATTTATCTGTTTACATTTTGTTTACACTTACTTTACTGTAAAGATATTATCATTTATGAGACCTTGGGCTCATAAATGCCCCGAAAGACAATTTTTTGGCTTAAGGGGAAAAAGAAAAAAGAGAATTACTTCTCTAATATGAATGATTTTAATATTATATTATTATCACTATTCTTAGTATATTTTATTATACCTTTATTTGTTTCTACTCCTAGATTTTCTGCTGCTCTTGTACTATATGTTACTTTGATTTCTGCTACTAAACTTTTGTCTTTATATTCTACTTTATCACTTGTAATCATTGATACATAAACGCCATTACTTCCTGGCTTTCTATTGTCGTAGTAGACATTTTCTTTATCGTACTCTGTACCACCTTTTTTGGCTTTATCTAACTTAAAATCTTCTCCTAATAAATCTTTATAATAATTATTAAATGTCTTATAATCTAAGTATGCTAAAGTAAAATCGCTGGTTGGACTCTCTTCTATTTTGGTGTGGTCTCCTGCTGATAGAGTGATAAACTTATCTTGATTATCTGGATAACTTAGAATATATTCCATTACAAATAGTTGTCTATTTTCATATTTTTCTAAATAGTTTTCGTTATATTTTGGTTTATATTTTCCATTTTCATCCTGTGTATCTATGCCTTCTTTTATTATTAACCAACCTAGTGGAGAGCCTACTTTGGCTAGATAGTTATTTACTTCTTTTAACTCTTTTTCTTCATTTATTTCTACTTTTACTTCTTTGACTAATATTTTTTCTGTTAATATATAACCCGCTACTACGAATGATATTATTCCTATTACTATACATATGGTATTTAACTTTTTCACTTTCTCATCTCCTACTATAAGTATAACATATTTATTTAAAAAAATTAACCTTATTTGGTTAATTCTTCTATTTTTTTATTTTATTTTTCTTGCTTCTAGATAATATCTCTTATCGTAACTATGTCCCATTGAGAAGGTTTTCCTTGGTAATGCTCCATCTAGTATTACTGTTCTAAATAGTTCTTCTTTTGGCATTGCTTCAAATAGTATTGCTACATTTTTCTCTTCTCTTCCCATGTTTCTTGTTGTCTCATCACCATGGATATAGTCTAATTTTCCATTATTACATTTTAGATAATCATCTAGAAATTGTTGGATTGAACCTACTGCTATATTCGATTTTGGATTTGTTATATATAACTTTTTGTCTATATCTTTTGTTACTAATTCAAAATATTGTCCTTTTCCTTCTTCATTTATATCATAGTATTTGTATAGTTCTGCTACTAGGTTATCTACATTGGTATTGAATATTACTCTATGTATTGGCTCAAACTCTAAGGCACTACTATGTAAGTTTACGATTTCTACTAAAGCATATCTAGCAGGATTCTTTAGATATTCTTCTTCACTCATTGTCTTTTTTAGATTTTCATAGTTTGCTTTGGCTGTTGCTAATGAATGATTTCCATCTCCCATTGCAAATAGTAGTATTCCTTTATCTTTGACATTGTATTTCTTTTCGAAGTATTCTTTATCCATTAGATTATTTATTCCTTTTTCTATATCCGCTATTACTTCTTCTGATAATTTATATCCTTTTATGTGACCACCATTCTCCATTAGGTCAAAATCATAAACGATATCTTTATTTTCTACTTTGTTTTTTATTGTTTCTATTATGTTTTTCTTTTCATCATCTATTAATATCATTATATGTGGTAATTCTAGAGGAGCATTTTCTCTTACTTTTAGTCTTGGTGGTATTCTTTCTATTACTGTTTTTTCAGTTGCTCTTATTAGTGTTTGTGAGCCTTTTTCGTATGAATAGTCTTCTAGGTCAACCATTCCGATTAAGCCCTCTCTTACTTTGCCATCTTTTTGTTTTCTTTCTAGGTATATCATTGTATCTTTATATTCTGTAAAGATGTCTTCTTCTAGATAGTCTTTCATTGCTTCATTTATTTTTTTTATTCTTTCTTCTACATTATCTTCTTCTAAATATAATTCTGGTAAAATTAGATTTAGTGTTGAAGGGGAATCTCCTACTTCTTCTTTGACTTCTTTCCAGTATTCTGGCTCAGAAGTATATTGGTCACATGCTACTACTGACCATTTTGTCATGTCTACATTTTTTGGTAATAATATATTTGCTCTTTTTAATGGTATCATTTTATCTCTTCCTTTCTTTTTTGACAAATATTATTTATTTTCTAATATATCTTTTATTATTTCTCTTTCATCTAAATGCTCTCTTACTCCATTTATTTCTCGATATGTTTCATGTCCTTTTCCTAATAAAAGAATTATATCTCCTTCTTTGGCATTATCTATGGCATACTTTATGGCATCTTTTCTATCCGCTATTTTTATGTATTCTCCACTTGTTTTCTTTAACCCTATTTCGATGTCATTCATTATGTCGTTTATGTCTTCATATCTTGAATTGTCTTCGGTTACTATTGTAAAGTCCGCTAGTCGTCCTGAGATTTCTCCCATGTCGTAGCGACGGTCTTTACTTCTGTTACCTCCACAACCAAATAGTGATACTATTCTTTTTGGATTATATGCTCTCATTGTTTTTAGAATGCTTTCCATTGACACTCCATTATGTGCATAATCTATAATTACACTATATTTATTTGAAACTGGTACGATTTCGACTCTTCCTTTTACTGCTACTTTGGCTAGGGCTGCTTTAATATTTTCTATTTTGCATCCAATAAGATGTGTTATTAATATTGCTCCTAAGGCATTATAGGCTGAAAACTCTCCTGGTGTATTTACTAGGAAGGTATCTTCGATTAAACCTTTTGTTTGTAGTTCTAATCCTATGAAATGTTCTTTTCTTAATAGTTTTATGTCTTCTATTGTAACATCTGACTCTTTATTTTTTCCATATGTATATGTTTTGCAAGTACTATTTTTTATCATATCTTGATAATGAATATCATCCATATTTAATATTCCTATTTTACTTCTTTGAAATAATAGGCTTTTACTATATATATAGTCTTCCATATTTTCGTGTTCTCCATCACCAATGTGGTCTTTGGTTAGGTTCGTGAATATTCCATAATCAAATGTCATATTTTCTACTCTTCCTACTTTTAGGGCCTGTGATGATACTTCCATTACAGCATACTCTACACCACTATCGACCATTTCTTTTAGATATCTTTGGATGTCATAACTTTCTGGAGTTGTGTTTACTGTTTCATAGTGCTTTCCATTTATGAAGACACCCATTGTTCCTATTACTCCTACTTTCTTTCCATCTTCTTCAAGAATATTTTTTATCATCCATGATGTTGTTGTTTTTCCTTTGGTACCTGTTATTCCTATCATAACTAGTTTACTTGCTGGGTTATCAAAATAATTTATTGATAGTTGCGATAGATTTTTTCTTGTATTTGATAGTTTTACTACTGTTACTTCTTCCTTTATTTCTACATCTTTTTCTACTATGACTACTGCTGCTCCTTTTTCTATTGCTCCATTTATGTAGTCATGTCCATCTACTTGAAGACCTGATAAGCAAATAAAGGCAGACCCCTCTGTTACTTTTCTTGAATCATAATATAGTCCTGTGACTTCTGTATCTAATGAACCTTTTATTAATGTATATTCTATGTTGTTTAATAATTTTTCTAATTTCATTCTTTCACCTCTTACTATTATTATACTACAAAATATTTTTATTTTCTATAATTAATGTTAAAATAGTATTGTATTAGTGGATAATCATTTTACTACATAAGAAAAAGAAGGCTATTAACCTTCTGAATTATTTTATGCTGGTGTTGTGATTTTTAGGTCAAATGATATTTGTCCGCCTGATGCGTTGTTTTCACAGTCAACATCTTGACCTTCAACCCACATATATACTCTTACTTTAGTAATTCCTGCTGATAATGTAAGTAAATCTACATTAGCATCAAAACCTTTATTTGTTTTGATTGTTGGGTCTACTGCTGTAAAATAGTTTGTATCTTCTGAGTTTAGAAGTACTTTATTTTCTAGAGTTATTGCTGATTTTACTCCAACATATGTTAAAGCTGGATTTGTATCTCCTTCTGTTGTTGATTTGTTATATACGTCTCTTGCTTGAGCTACTCCTGCTGCTGTATGTGAGCCTGCATTTGGTTCCCATATTATAGCGTTAGTACCACCATTTAAGGCTTGAATTGTATCTAGTGCAGTACCATCTGCAATATTTCCTTCTACGATAAATGCTATTCTAGCAGCATTTTTGATTCCTGTATCTTGTTCTCCTTCTGCTGTTACGGCACTTACACCTGAACCTGCTTGTAATGATATTTTTGTTTCACTTTTTACTTTAAAGAATAAATCAAATGCTATAAACTTAGCAGGGTCTTGGTCATCATCTCCTCTAGTAGTGTTGTTATCTAGTTCTGTTGTTTTAGTAGATGTTAGTATATAATTACCAGTTTCCTCGTCTGATTCTACTACTCCATAATACATTGGTAATTTGCCAGCATCAGGTATTCCTGTTGTTGATACTGGTTCTAATATTTCTGGTATTTGGTTAATTGCATTTGTATATTTTCCAGTTTTTGCTCCTACTAAATCTGTTTTTTGAACTATTGATTTCCAATTTGTAGCGTCTGCTGATATTTGAATACCATTTTTTGCTTCAATATTTACTTTTAATGATTCTACTGAAACATTTTTATTTGATGTAAACCATGCGTAGGTTGATGTTGCAAGCATTGTCCCAGTTCCTAGCATTAGAAGTAGTAATATCAATAATCTATATTTTCTTCTTTTTTGTCTTTCTTTTCTTAGTTTTTCTTTTTCTTCTTTTGTAAAAACTTTTTCTTCCATTCTAACACTCCTTTTTATTAAGAATTAGAGAGTAATCCTCTCCTACTTTTACTATTTCAGTATACCACACTTTTTTTTTATTTGCAATAGATATTTCGACATTTTTTGCGGAAGTTTTTTTATGCCTTATTTTACTTAGGAATTATTATCTATAATTTGTTTTGATTCTATGCATATTGTTACTCCTTCTATTATGTCTTGATACTCAAAGCTATCATATTCTTGGGGAAATGTAACTACTAAATGATATATATTTTCTTCATCTTTTTCAAAACTAAATGTTTGTTTTTCTGTTTCTAATGTTCTAAAGTATGCTCCCTCATCACTTGACTTTTCTATCTTATCTTTAGTTATTATGTTTGTGCTTGTCTCTTTATTATAATCTTCATTCATATATAATTTGTAAGACAATGGCAAATTGGTAGTAGTAACTATTTTTAATGTATACTCTAGTTTTGTTTCTAATCTATCTTTTCCATCGTTATTTGCTACTTTAAAATCATATACATATGGTGTAGATGATGGAACTAATTCATCCAATTTTATTTCTTTTTCATAGTAATCTGTATTTAATATATATAATGCTGTTTCTATTTTTGAATCTGAATCTGTTTTAGAAGATAATCTTGAATATGCTATTGGTATTAATGTTAAGATTAAGGCTAAAATAATGACTACTAATGTTAATTTATTGGATTTTAGTAATTTTTTTATATCAAACATAATTATAACTCACCTACTTCTTTATTATACAATCTGGGTCGTCAAACTTTTCATCTAGTGTTATCTTTTTTCTTCTTTTATCTTTTGGTATATAGGAGATACTTAAGCTTATTAGTATTAGTGTTATGACTATTGATACTATGACTTTGGGTGTAGTAAATACTTCTCTTATTAAACCACCTCTTGGTATTTTTAAAATTAATTTTCCTATGACACTTGTTTTTTCTATTGTTACATCATTACTATTATTGGAGTCTCCTTTGGTAGTTAGGGTGTTTCCATTTATTTCTATTACTCTATGGGTTATAAAATCTTTTCCATCTAGATATGTTATGATATCATTTTTTTTGATATTTGTAGTTTTTTTTACTACTATTAAATCTTTTACATTTAATGTTGGTTCCATACTTCCACTTACTATTTCGAAAACGCTAATTCCAAATATGTTTGAATATTCTTTGTTTAAAACTTTTAATGATATAAAATTATATAATGAAAAAAAAATTAAAACGGTGATTATAAATACTAAGATATCAATAAATACTTGAAATATTTTATTTATATATTTTAACATTTATATCACCGCTTTATTATTCATTTTGATATTCTACTAGTGCTTCTTTTAAATACTGAGAAACTGTAACTGATACTGGTATACTAACAGAATTATTCTTTGTTAATCCTATTTTGCTATCTTCTTCATTATTTTCTTCTAGGTTATCCCATTTTACATGTACTCTTATATTGTTTGTTATTCCATTTTTTATTTCTTCAAGTGTTATTACTTTACTATAGGTATTTTCTCCTGTTTTGATTAGATTTCCACTTGTTGTTTCTTCTATTTTATTTATACTAAAACTACCATTTACTTTTGTAAAATCAAATGTAACATTATATATAATTGATGTATCAGTATCTGTAGGATTGATATTTATATCGAAATATCCTTCAGTTCCAGGAGCCATTTTTCCTTCTTTTACATTTTCTGCTCCTGCTACAGTTATGGTATCTACTGTGAAGTTTTCTCCACTTTTTATATCTGTTCCATTTATTAATACATTCCACTTTGCTATATTTGTATCTGCTACCATAACATTTTTACTTTCAAATAATCCATATGTATCTCTTATTATATATATTGTTATAAATACTAGGATTAATGATACTACTACTAAAATATTTTTATTCTTCATCTTTATCTTCTTTTATTTCTTCTTTTTGTTCTATTAATTCTTTTTTAGTTTTCTTTTTTGGTTCTTCTTCTTCATAATCATCATTTTTTGATTCTTTTAATTCTTTTATTACTACATATATTTCATAAATAAATAATATTAATATTGGGAATATTATCATAAATAGAAATCCGAATCTTGATTCTAGTATATTAAGAATACTTCCTATTTTACTATAAGATTTACTTGTTCTAGCGGTACCTATTACATATTCACTGGATACAGCATAGTCTCCATCTACAATAAATGTTGTTTCGTTTTTTGTTACTACTTCTTTTTCTAATACTGTTCCTAAATTAACTGATACTACTTCTTTATAATTGTCATAGAAGAATATTTTATCTCCTACTTTTATATCTTTATTAGCATCTTTATTTACTATTACTAAATCACCTTTATTGAAATTAGGCTTTAGTTCATCATCTCTTACTATTATTAATGACTTATTATTTATTTCTGTTATATTGTATTTGTTATAGTTTAATAAAAATATGGTAAGTGTAATAGCCACTACTGCATATATACTTATTAAAATTATTCCTATTACTTTTAAAACTTTCTTCATACTATCACCACATTAAGTATAGCATATAACTTTTGCTTATGCAAGTTATTAATTATATACTTTTTAATAAAAATGTTATTTTTATTATACCTTTCATGAAAATCCAAGGTATTTTCATGTTCTTCCTAGCCTAGTCTAGGAAGAAACAATAAGATATTATATTCAGGGTGTAGACTTTCTAACTTAGACAAATCAAAGTAAAAGAAGATAATCTAGTATCTTCTTAATTAGTTACTATATTATTAAGATGGTCAAATTTACTGGTTAACCATTCTTTTTGAGTGATGTTTTTAACAATGATAGTTGGATCGTTGCCTCCAAAAGTATCTTTGTCATACTCAGTAATATTTAAAAAGTTTGCTCCACTAAAATCAATATATTTTAATGAGTTGTCCCAGGCGAACATGCTATTAATATTAAGCAGTCTATCAGTATTAAAATTACTTAAATCCAAATTAATAAAACCACTATGTGCAAACATAATGTTCATATTTATAACTTTCGATGTATTAAAATTGCTCACATTTATCGAAGTCATATTATCCAAATTATAAAACATACCTTGCATATAAATTACATTGTCAGTATCAAAACCCGACAAGTTAATTTTATTTAATGAAGTGCAATTATAAAACATATTTGCCATGCTTACAACATTCAATGTATTAAAATTACTTAAATCTAATTGCTTTATTTTAGTACAATTTCCAAACATACTAGCCATATCTGTTACTTTACTTGTTTTAAAGATTGATAAATTTAAACCTTTTAAATTAGTACATCCCGCGAACATATTAGCCATATTAACTACTTTTGATGTATCAAAGCCAGATACATCTATATTAGTTAGACTTGTGCTATTGTAAAACATTCTACTCATACTAGTCATATTACTAGTGTCTAATCCACTTAAGTTTAATGTATCAACATTATCTAGGTATGCAAACATACCACTTCCGTTGGTGTTGGCTTCTACTACACCATTCTCACTACCTATAGATACTTCATATAGATTATTATTATCTTTATCTGTGTACCATAGCATTACACTACCATCTTGTTTAGAAGAGATATCTTTACTATATTTAGCGTCATTTGGTACGACATTACTCTTTTCTATTGTAATAGATTCTATTTCATTTCTAAGTACTTCAGTATTTAGAAATGTAGATGATGAACTAGATGGTGTAGTTGTCTCATTTTGTATTACATTTTCTTTATATATAGCGCCAGTTCCTTCGCCATATATATTAAATCTAAAGCTTTTATTACTCATAGTAATAGGATTATCCCTATTACCATCTATGTAAATATATAAAGTATATATAGATACATCACTAGTTACTATTTCATTCTCTATAAGTGTTATAGTATCTCCCTCTCTTTTATCAGAAAAATTGCCACTAGATATTTTCTCATTATCACCATTATACAATTCATATACAAAAGTATTTTCTTGAAGCTCTACTGGTAATAAATCTAAACTTAAATATAAGTTCATTACCGCAGTATCATTATTACAAGTCTTATGTAAGTTAACTTCCACTTCTTTAATTAGTCCATCTTCCTTATTAGTTACTGGTTTTAACTTACCATTTA
>OIYS01001020.1_pt1 | contig 15785 bp, 13 predicted proteins | sample 1588271 | NCBI WGS metagenome assembly OIYS01 (sample SAMN03283286) | human gut metagenome | biome: human-associated habitat; material: feces | host: Homo sapiens | place: Peru | collected 2012
CAAACTGGATATAATCCCTTATATCTTTACCGATTATATCATTTCCCTTAACACCAAACCAATCTGTTATTTTAGGAGTTGCACGCAAAATGTTGAAATTTTCATTCACGATAAGAATACCGTCTGACAATGAATTAATAACAGACTCCAAAAGTTTGTTTTGGCGCATCAACTCGTTTTGATATTCAATAATCATTTTTTCACGATCATTAAGAGTTTCAACCATTCGGTTAATACTATCTGTTACATTTTGATACGTAGGATGTTCCAGTTTTTCAATTTTCGTTGACAAATCACCATATCTGATTGAATTAACGGTATTTGTAACTGTCCCCAAATAATCGTTAATCTTAGACCAGCGTTTGTTCATTCTGCGCGTAATTAAAAACAAGCTTATAAAAACTGCAATAATACCTATATTAATCAAATACCATAACATGTTTACTTTTTTTAACCTTCAATATATATTTACCGATTTATGCTATAATTATACCAGATAGGGCAATAGTTGTTAAGTCTTGAAGAAAAGAGTTTAAACAAATGTTAAAATTACCAAACACAATAAAGTGGATAATAACAGATTTTGACGGAATTGTTACAGACAATTGTGTATACATTAACGACGATTATACAATGACGCGCAGATTAAATTATCAGGATATTATCGGATTTAATAATTTGAAGAAAAAAGGGATTGAAATTGCAATAATTTCTGGAGAAAGAAATCCTGCAATAGCGCTTCTCACTGAAAAATTCAACCTAAAAGAAGTTCATCAAAAAATTCATAACAAAATAGATGTATTAAAATCTATTTTAGAAAAATACAACTTAACCCAAGAAGAGTACGTATATCTTGGGGATGATATTAACGACTTGGAGTGCTTGAACTGGGCAAAATACAAAATAACAGTACCACATGCTGTAGACAAGGTGAAACAAGCACCAAATATTCAAATTACAGAACATGAAAGCGGATGGGGAGCATTTCGGGAGGTTGCGGATTGTTTGACAGATTAAAAAACATTTTAAATAAAATAAAAAACTTGAGCGCATCTTTAGATAAATATGAAAAAGAATCAGTTGTTCAAGCGCTACCTTCTCTTGCGCTTGTTAATCGGGCAAAAAAATCTATAGAAAAAGGAAAACTGGAAGAAGCTGAAAAAATTTTGCAAAAAGCTTTAGAATTACCACAAGAAGATGCATTGGTTTTCAAATATTTAGGAATGATATATGAAAAAACAGGTCGTCTTAATGAGGCAGTTATTGCTTACAAAAAATCTGCGAACCTGAACAATCACGATAAAGATATTTGGCGACTTTTGGGATTTGCATTAATCAATTCAGGCAAAAATGATGAAGCTGAAGAGTCTTTTGAAAACGCAAATAAAATTTCTGCAATGAATACAGATGTTTTCGCCGGTTGGGGAATGTCATTAATGAAACAAAAAAGATACCACGAAGCTCATGAAAAGTTTTTAGAGTCCGTTCGACTTAACAAATACAACTTTATGGCGCTATTATTAGCCGCTATAATGGAAGTTCGCACAGGACAGTATAATGAAGCAGAAACGAAGTTGAACTTCTTGGCAAATGTTAACCCGAATGAAACAAACACATACGAATACGCGAACCTTAAATACTTAAAAGGCGATTGGGATAACGCAATTCATTATGCTCTAAAATCTTTAGAATTTAACAAAAATTTATTGCCATCATATCTTTTATTAGGAAAACTTTATGTTATAAAGGGACAAAAAGAAAACAGCCTAAAAATGTATGATGAAGCTTTCAACAGAGAACTTATCACTCCTCATCTGTTTTTTGACTGGGGGGTAACATTACAGATTTATAATGAATTCCAATTAGCGAAAGAAAAATTTGAAAAAGCACTTGAATTATCAGGAAATGACGATGAGGTTTTGGCTGGGATAGCCCTTTCTCAAGCCGGTTGCGGAGAAATTGAACAAGCCGAAAAAACTCTTGAAAAAATTTCTGAGATTGATAATGAAATATACATCTATAAAAAAGCAACTGCTTTAATAGCCTTTAAGAAAAATGAATTTGAAAACGCCATTAATAAATTCAAAAGCATTCAAAATCAAATAACCTTCGATATTTCATTAAATTATTATATAGCATGTGCTTACGAACAACTGGGTGACAAGCCTCAAACAAAAGAGTATTTTGAAAAATCTTTAGTTGAAGCACCTTATGATATTAAAAGATTTGTTGAATATGCAAAATACTTGATTAGAGAAAAAGAATACGAAAGCGCACAAAGAAAACTTCGCAGAGCTGAAAAACTGGACGAAAACAATATAGAAATATTAAATCTTTTATTTCATGTCGGTTACATACTTGTCAAAGCAAATAATTGCGAATATAATGTGAGAGAAACAATGTCGATTGCGGAAAAAATCAAAACAATTGACGAAAAAGCCTTTGAATATCAAAGCGAGTACGATGATTTGGGTAATATGTGTAAGTAGGTAGAAAAATTGAAAAAGATTATAGTTCAAAAATTTGGCGGAACATCTGTCGCAGACACTGAAAAAATTAAAAATGTTGCAAAGACAGTCATCAAAGAAAGAAACAACGGAAATAACGTTGTAGTTGTTGTTTCTGCAATGGGGCACACAACAGACTATCTTGTAAAAATGGCTAAAGACTTTTCGGCAACTCCATCTACAAGAGAAATGGACATGCTTTTATCTACCGGAGAAGGTGTTTCTATTGCGTTGCTTGCAATGGCGCTACAAGCTCAAGGTTGTGATGCAATAAGCTTTAACGCAATGCAAGTTGGAATTTTCACAGAAAATGTACATTCAAAAGCACGTATTTTAAAAATTGAAACAGAAAAAATTCTTGAAAATTTAAATAAAGGGAAAGTAGTCGTAGTCGCAGGATTCCAAGGAGTAACAGAGTTTGGAGAAATCACAACACTCGGAAGAGGTGGTTCTGATACATCAGCGGTAGCACTTGCAGCAGCATTGCACGCTGAAAGATGTGATATCTATACAGATGTTGAAGGAGTCTACACAACAGATCCGAGAGTCGTTCCAAATGCCTCTAAACTTAAAGAAATCTCTTACGAAGAAATGTTGGAACTTGCGCACGCAGGAGCAGCAGTTTTACATCCGAGAAGTGTTGAAACTGCGAAACTAAATAATGTTAAACTTCGAGTAAGAAGTAGTTTTAAAACAGATGATTTAGGTACATTAATATTAGGAGTGGATAAAATGGAAATAGATAAACCGGTAACAGGCGTTGCTGCTGATTTAACACAAGCAAGAGTAGTTGTTTGCGATGTACCTGATATTCCGGGACAAGCTGCTAAAATATTTTCCAAATTAGCAAAAGAAAATATTTCCGTAGATATGATTATCCAATCTTACGCAAGAAAAATTTCAAACACTAACGACATTGCTTTCACAATTGACGGAAACGATATCGAAAAAACAAGAGAAACATTAAACAGTTTAAAAAGCCAAATAGGTTGTGGAGAAATTCAAATAAACTCTGAAATAGCAAAGGTTTCAATTGTTGGAGCAGGCATGATTGACAGACCTGGAATTGCATCATCTATGTTTGAAACACTTGCAAACCTTGGAATTAATATCAAAATGATTTCTACAAGTGAAATTAAAATCAGTTGTCTTGTAGATAAAGCGGATGCAAACAAAGCAGTAAAAGCCTTACATTCAGAATTTGAATTAGCCAGTGATGTAATCGCCGATGTTAAAGGCGACTTGCCTAACGTATAGTTTTTGTTACATAAATTAGTCGGAAATGCAATAATTTCATCTAAAAATACTTTATAGAAATATAAGGGGAAATTTGGAATGAAAATATCGAAATTGGCTAAAACAGTTATAAGGGAAGCACGTTCGCAATATTCTCGAAAAAGCCTTGAAACCGGTTATGCTATGGCATCGAGAACAGGGGGGGTGATGATGAAATCAGCTTGTACTGTAGAGCCTGTTGTATCGTTACCTGTATCTTGTTTTACAAGGACAAAAAAGGGCGAATATGTCTTGTATAGAGGTTTAAAAACATACGGGAAACAATATGCAAATTCAGTTGCAGCAAGTGCCGGACAAAGCCGAAAAGAAATTTTAGCTCAACACAAGAATAAAAAAATTAGTGACATTATTATGGAGTATACCGGTTTAACCCAACACGGAGATCCTGTACTACACACAACTACCAAAAGAAAAATTGCTCGTCAATTTGCCGGCAACAACGGTGTCATCGCCGTTTATAGAGTTCCAAAGAAATATTTGGAACGTTTCGGTTATCTGGGACACATAGGAGAAAATGAAATATCCTTTTTCCATTCGATTCCTAAAAAATTTTTACACAAAATAATCCATACTCATCCGCCAAAAAATCACAAAGATGAAGGATTACAAGCTCTTTTACCTAAACAAATCGATATAACTTTCTAGTTATATTACAGTTTTTGAGCAACTATTTGCTTAAATTTCTCTAAATCTTCTAAAGTATCAATACCGACTGGTGCAAAGTCAACTACAGATGTTTTTATTTTCATTCCATTTTCCAAAGCTCTTAGTTGTTCAAGACTTTCTGTTTGCTCTAAAGAAGCTTGAGGAAGTTCGGTCATCTTGATTAATGCATCACGTTTATAACCATATATTCCTAAATGCCCGTAAAATTTTGTAAAACCAGCTTTTCTTTCGTAAGGAATTTTTGAACGTGAAAAATAAAGTGCAAAACCTTTTCTATCGGTAACACATTTCACCAAATTAGGGTTAACAATTTCGTCTTCATCCTCAATTACGCGAATAAGAGTAGATATATCCGCATTTTCATCATCTTTAACATTTTTAATAACTTCATCAATACTTTCAGGTTTAATAAGAGGTTCATCACCTTGAAGATTAACTATAAAACTAATTTCAGGGTGGCGGTCAACAACCTCTCTAATTCTATCGCTACCACATTTATGATTAACGGAAGTCATTTCAACATTGCCACCAAAAGCTTTAACAGCATTAAAAATTCTTTCGTCATCAGTTGCAACAATAATCATGTCAGCCAATTTTGTCTGTTGAGCCTTTTCGTAAACCCATTGAATAATCGGCTTACTTGCAACTTCGATTAACGGTTTACCTTCTAATCTGCTAGAACCATATCTGGCAGGAATAATTATAGCTGTTTTAGTCATTTTTTGCCTCCAAATATCTATTTAATTTATCATAAGTTTCTTTGCTTAAAGTGACAGTAACAAAACTATCATTTACAGGAAATTTCGCATAAGGGAAAAAACCTTTTACTAGTTGAATTTGCCCAATATCACTGCACACAGCAGCCTTATCATCATATTTTAATATAATAATCTTTTCATATAATTCAACTTCAATAAATCTACAAACAAAATCCAGCTCCGCCAAATAATGCAAGCTCCATTTTTCGTCAAACTTATCTATATAACCACCGTAATTTGCTCGTAAATTATCGTAATTTTCTAAAAACAATTTATGAATTTCTAAAAATCCTTTTATATCAATTAAAAGAGTAATTATGAAAATAGAACATACTACAAGCAACAAGGAAACTTCAAACATATTTAAACTCGTTTCTTTACAACAAATCCAACCCATTGATCTTGGTGCATTTCTTCGACTATTTGAAGTTTTTCTCGCTCTATTGCACTTAAGACAACATCTCTTTTCTCGTCAAGAATTCCACTCAAACTCAAATATGCACAATCTTTTAAAAGATTTTTTAAATCACACATTATATCAGACAACACATTATGCAAAATGTTTGCCATGACAAAATCAAATTTTCTATTAATTTTGTCTGCCGTATTGAGTTCAAAAACAACCCCGTCAGGCATTTTTTCTTTATCCGAAATATTATTTGAAACCGTTAAATTCTTTATAGCATTTTCTTTGGCTACATCAATTACAGTTTCATCAATGTCACAACCGTAAACCGAATTTGCTCCAAACTTCATAGCGCAAACTGACAAAATTCCTGAACCAGTACCGATATCAGCAACCTCAGCATTTTTCGGCATATATTTTTCCATAGCCTTCATACACAATTGAGTAGTTTGGTGAGTTCCTGTACCAAAAGCACAGCCCGGTTCCAAGCGTATAATCACTTCATCATCTCTATGAGGCGAATATTCTAACCAATCAGGAACAACGGTAATTCTATCCGTAACATGAGTTACATCCCACTTTTCTTTCCATTTCTTTGACCAGTCTTCGTTTTGCTTTAAGTCTAAAGAAAATTCCCAACTGCCTAATTCATCATCAGAAAAACCTCTTGACTTGAACAGTTCTCTTTTCTCAGTAAGCACACGAGAAACATACTCCGATTTACATTTTTTTAAAGCATTTTGTTGCTCTAAATCATCCTGAAACATATAAGGATTAAGAAAAACCCTTAAAGTACCTTCCGTTGTCGCAACCATTTCCAAGTCTTTGTATGTTTCCTCGGCAAGAACAACTCCCTCACAAGGAAATTCTTCAAAACAAACTTCAGATACAATATCTTCCATCTCAGGATTAATTTTTATGCGCAATTCAAAATATTCACTACCTGTAGACATAAAAACTACCCTTGGACAAAAGCGCCCATTCTTCTGTACTTATTGTATCTTTCTCTTTTCAATTCTTCCGGTGAAAGTTTTGAAAGCTCTTCGATAGAATCAACAATAGTTTTCTTCATCTCATCACACATAAGTTCATAATTATGATGAGCTCCACCAACAGGCTCCTTTATTGCTCCATCAATAATTCCAAACTTCATCAAATCAGGAGCAGTAATTTTTAAAGCTTCAGCAGCCTCTGCAGCTTTAGCAGCGTCTCTCCATAAAATTGAAGCGCAACCTTCCGGAGAAATAACTGTATAATAAGCATGTTCAAGCAAATAAACTCTATCTGCAACTGCAAGCCCTAATGCACCACCGGAACAGCCTTCACCTGTTATAATTGCTATTACCGGAACATTAAGCTTTGCCATATCTCTTAAGTTAGTTGCAATAGCCAACCCCTGTCCTGTTTCTTCTGCACTAATTCCAGGGTATGCTCCCGGAGTATCAATTAAAGTTACAATTGGCATATGGAATTTGCTAGCGTGCTTCATCAATCGCATAGCCTTGCGGTACCCTTGAGGTTGAGGCATTCCAAAATTGTATTCCAAATTTTCCTTTGTAGATTTTCCCTTCATAGTACCAATTATCATAACAGGTTTACCATCAATTTTAGCCAAACCGCCAATGATAGCTCTATCATCCATACCTTCATGGTCACCGTGAAGTTCAATAAAATCTTCACACATGCCGGAAACATAGTCCAAGAAGTTTGGACGTTCAGGATGTCTTGCAATTTGTAACTTTTGGGAAGGTTTTAGATTTGCATACAAATCCTTTTTATAATCTTCTGCCTGCTGTTCAAAGGTTTCAATTTCTTTGTTCAAATCCATGCCTGACTCCGCGCTTATTTTTTTAAACTCTTCAATTTTCTTTTCTATTTCCATAATCGGTTTCTCAAAATCTAAAATAGTTGCCATTATATATTCCTTTAAATCTTATTTATTCATGCATAGCAAAAATATTTGCTAACGTTTTTCTCAAATCTTTACGTTTCGAAACTACATCAACCTGCCCGTATTTTAACAAATACTCTGCAGTTTGGAAATCTGACGGTAATTTTTGACGTATAGTTTGTTCAATTACTCTTCTACCGGCAAACCCAACTCTTGCGCCTTGCTCTGCAACAATGATATCGCCAAGCATACCAAAACTTGCTGTTACGCCACCAAATGTCGGTTCTGTAATCAAGTTTACGTACAAAATACCTTCGTCATCTAATCTTGAAACTGCACAAGAAGTTTTTGCCATCTGCATTAAACTCAAAGCACTCTCTTGCATTCTTGCACCACCGGATGAAGTTATAGCCAACACCGGAAGTTTTAATTCAATAGCTTTTTCCATAACTCGGGTAATTTTTTCACCAACAACACTCCCCATTGAGCCACCCATAAAATCGAAGTCCATTATCGCAACAGCAATCTTATGACCTTCAATTTTAGCAAGTCCGGTTACAACGGCATCATCAAGCCCTGTTTTGTCTTGTGCTTTTTGTAATCTGTTCTTATATGATTCAGTATCAAAAAACTCCAATGGATCAGTCGGTTTTATATCCGTAAACAATTCTTCAAAAGAATTTTCGTCAAACAACTGCTTAATTCTTCTTCTTGCATTTATTCTGAAATGATAATCACAAACAGGACAAACCATATCGTTTTTGTCCAAATCCTCTTTTAAAAGTTGTGCATCACAGTGAACACATTTTGTCCATAAAGCAGGATCCGTATCGTTATCTACTTTTGCTTCCAAGGCTCTTCTTTGAATTTGTGCCTCTTTACGTTTTTCAAACCAATCTTGTATTGTCATAAATAATATCCCTACTAAACAATTCTAATTTCTAATCAAATATATTACATTCACATTTTATATCAAAGAAAACAGGTTTGCAAATTTTTAACATTAATATCTTAACTTTGCAGCTCTGTCCATTTCTCTTTTTTGGTCTTTTTTAGCTATAGAATCACGCTTGTCGTGAAGTTTTTTACCTTTTGCAAGCCCTATTTGAATTTTTGCAAAACCCTTTTGGATATAAACTTCTAACGGAACAATTGTGTATCCGTCCTGCTTAACTTTGTTTTGCATTTTTAAGATTTCTTTTTTGGTTAACAAAAGTTTTCTGGTACGCTCTGCCTCATGATTAAATCTGTTACCTTGTTCATAAGGCGAAATATGACAGTTATATAAAAAAACCTCGTTATCTTCAATCTTGCAGAAACTATCTTTCAAATTTATAGCGCTTTTTCTGATAGATTTAATTTCAGTACCGGTTAAAACAATACCTGCTTCATACTTGTCAAATATAAGAAAATCGTGAAATGCTTTTCTGTTTGTCGTGATTACTTTTCTTTCCATAAATTTAGTATAACACGAATAATATTTTAATATACATTACAACACATAAACTATAGTAAAAAACACGAAAAACAGCCTAAAATTTCTATATTAAATTTGTATAAAGATTGTAAATATTACACTTGCTTTTTAATTTTATTTGCGCTAAAATGTGATTGTGAAATTATTCACGAATACCAAAAATCTTCAACACACTTTATTGGAGAATATTTTCACCTTAATAAGAAAAATTTAATCTAAACAAATTTGTTATAAAAAGGAGAAAAACTTATGACAACTAAGAACAAAAAAAATGTTGACAATTTGGAAAAAGCTTTAAACAGCTCTTCAAAATTAGTTGACAGCGCAGAACAATTAGAATTGCTAATTGAACGTGTAAAAAAAGCGCAAAAAATTTACGCTACTTACACTCAAGAACAAGTTGATGCAATTTTTAAAGCAGCAGCTACAGCCGCTGACAAAGCTCGTATTCCTCTAGCTAGATTAGCTATAGAAGAAACAGGCATGGGCGTTCTTGAAGACAAAATCATCAAGAACCACTTTGCATCAGAATACATCTACAACAAACACAAAAGAGCTAAAACTTGTGGTGTTATTAAAGAAGATAAAGCAAACGGTATTAAAGTTGTTGCAGAACCTCTTGGAGTTATTGCAGGTATCGTACCTACAACAAACCCTACTTCAACTGCAATTTTCAAATCTTTAATCGCTTTGAAAACAAGAAACGCAATCATCTTTTCACCACACCCTAGAGCTACTAAATCAACAATCGAAGCTGCTAAAATCGTGTTAGAAGCTGCTGTTAAAGCTGGTGCTCCAGAAGATATTATCGGTTGGATTGATGTTCCTTCAATCGAATTGTCAAGCCAATTGATGCAACACCCTAGCATCGCTTGTATCTTAGCTACAGGTGGTCCTGGAATGGTTAAAGCAGCTTACTCATCAGGTAACCCTGCATTAGGTGTTGGTCCTGGTAACGCTTGTGCTTTAATTGATGAAACTGCTGATATTCAAATGGCTGTTTCTTCAATCCTTATGTCAAAAACATTCGATAACGGTATGATTTGTGCTTCTGAACAATCAGTTGTAGTTGTTGATAGCATTTATGAAGAAGTTAAAAAAGAATTCATTTACAGAGGTGCTTACCTTGTAAATGATAACCAACAACAAAAATTAGTAGACCTTCCTCTTATCGATCCAAAAAGAGGAACTGCTCATCCTGACGTAGTTGGTCAAAAACCTCACAGAATCGCTGAATTAGCAGGTTTTGGCAACGAAGTTCCTGAAGATGCAAAAATCTTGTTGGTTGAAAGACCTGAAGTTGATTGGGAAGATCCATTCTCAAGAGAAAAATTGTCACCAATCTTGACTATGTACAGAGCAAAAGATTTTGAAGCTGCTGCACAAGTTGCTTTGGAATTGGTTTCTAAAGGTGGTGCAGGTCACACAGCAGACCTTTACACAGATGCAAGAAGTCAAGAAAGAATTGACAAATATGCTAATATGATGCCTGCTTGCAGAGTATTGATTAACTCACCTTCAGCATTAGGCGGTATCGGCGACTTGTTTAACTTCAAACTTGAACCATCTCTTTCATTAGGTTGTGGTTCTTGGGGTAAAAACGCTGTATCAGGTAATATCGGTGTTGAAAACTTGTTGAACTACAAAACAGTTGCTGAAAGGAGAGAAAATATGCTTTGGTTCAAAGTTCCGCCAAAAGTTTACTTCAAAAGAGGCGCTGTTGATCTAGCTCTTCGTGAACTTGAAGGCAAAAAACGTGCATTCATCGTAACAGATAGATTCTTGTTCAACTCAGGTGCTGTTGACAACATTATTAAAGTTTTGGATGAAATCGGTATTGACCACGAAGTATTCTTCGATGTTAAACCTGATCCAACATTGTCAACAATTAACCAAGCTATGGATATTATGAAACCGTTTGAACCTGATGTAATCATTTCATTAGGTGGTGGTTCTCCAATGGATGCTGCTAAGATTATGTGGTTATTATACGAACAACCTGATACAAACTTTGAAGATATCGCAATGAGATTCTTGGATATCAGAAAAAGAATTTGTAAAATCCCTGAATTAGGAAAGAAAGCAACAATGGTTGCAATCCCTACAACATCAGGTACAGGTTCAGAAGTTACACCATTTGCAATCATTACAGATGATGAAACTCACGTAAAATATGCGATTGCAGACTACGCATTGACACCTAATATGTCAATCATCGACCCTAACTTCGTAGATGGTATGCCTAAAGGCTTAACTGCTGCATCAGGTATTGACGCATTAGTTCACGCAACAGAAGCATATGTATCTTGTATGGCTACAAACTTCACAAACTCAAATGCTTTGGAAGCAGCTAAGTTAATCTTCAGATACTTAGAAAGATCATACAACGAAGGTGCAAATGATCCGATTGCAAGAGAAAAAATCCACTATGCAGCAACAATTGCAGGTATGGCATTTGCTAACTCATTCTTAGGTTTGTGCCACTCAATGGCTCACAAACTTGGTGCAATGTTCCACGTACCTCACGGTGTTGCTAACGCATTGTTATTCAGACAAGTTATCAAATACAACGCGGTAGATTGTCCTAAGAAACAGGCGATCTTCCCTCAATACAAATTTCCTAACGCAAAAGCTAAATATGGTCAAATTGCTGACGAACTTGGCTTAGGCGGAAAGAATGATGATGAAAAAGTTGAATTATACATCAAGGCTATTGAAGATTTGATGAAGAAAATCAACTTACCATTCTCAATTAAAGAATTTGGTGTTTCTGAAGCTGAATTCAATGAAAAATTGGATGAAATGGTTGAACTTGCATTTGATGACCAATGTACTGGTGCAAACCCTGCATATCCTCTAATGGAAGATATCAAGGCTATTTACATCGATGCATTCAACGGCGTTGTAAGAGATTACTATGCAACTGATAAAAAATAGTAATTCAACCAAATAACAAAAACATTCAAGGAGCTATCAATTGGTAGCTCCTTGTTTTTACTTTTTATATAAGATATTTTTAAATTTAGTTATTGAACAGGGTAAACGTTTTTTCTATATTCTTGGAAATCAAACTTTTAACAGTATCATATTCAGTTGATAAGGCGGAAATTTCAGCATCCAACTGTTTTGCTTCAATTTCTAGTTGTTCATCTTTATAGTTAATTTTATTTTTCTTAGAAGTGTATTCTCGTTCTGCATTTGTAATAGCGTCATTATCAGTGTTTTCCATAATGTGTCCACCACTAATGTTGACGTATCTTTCCTGATAAAAGTAATTATCTGAGCCTTTTGATACGACAAAAAGTTGACCATTTTTAACAGAGTTGTTTATATAATCTTCATCATCAACGTATTCGTTTTCGTACCAACCGTTTTGACATAAGTTGTTAAACATTACGCTGTAGAATTCAGACAAGTACAAATATTCATTTTCTTCATCTTTTGGTTGGTTTGTATTTACTGTATAAATAAATGAAGCGTCATCTGTTATATAGTATGAATTTTTGACAGTATCATTAACTTGATAATCTCCTTCAAAGTTATTCATTCCGTTAACGAATTCTGTCAAGAACGCTTCGGTAAGGTTAGACAAGCTAATTGCGCTACAACCGTTTATAGTGCTCCAACAGTTAAGAGCTTGAGCATTAGATATTGCAGATTGTGTTGATTTTTGACCTTTTAAGAATACATGTCCAGCAGACTTTGAATCACATAATCTATCAATAGTATTATTTAATGCTATATAGTATGCGTTAATTGCTTGATCATTCGGATTATCAGGCATTAATAAAGAATACATACCCTTTGCAATTTGGTCAAAGAATTTCAACATAGATTTAACGGATGAGGATTGGTTCGCAAAGTCCGGATACCAGTCTTCAACTGATTTATTAATAAGTGTTGAAAAAGTACCATTATCTGCTCCGTTTTTGATTACAGATTCAATATTATTTCTAAATACATCCGCTGCAGTTCTGTCTAATGATTGCGTAGTCCACAAAGTAATGTCGTTATTTAATAAATCTGCAATTGTGAACGAACTGTTATCATATGTTCCATTTTGGTAAATACCTGTTCCGTTAGAATCCCATTTCGTTGAGAGTTCATTGTCTTTCCAAGCTTTTTGTCCTGATGATGTTTTGATATTGCTTAAAGTATCCGCAGTAAAATCAAATGTCATTGCTTCAGCTTGTTTGTAATAGAAGGAATTTTCTGCATAAGCATTCTTTTCTTTGCCGTCAATAACAGTATCAATATAACTAATCATTGAGGTTAAGCCCATATTATTGGCAACTTCTTTACCAAGAAGTTCTCCCCCAAGCCCTGCATCAGTAACATATGTCAATGTATTAGTTGATGGCGGTAACTTAATCGCTTTGTTACCTTGCATTTGTTCTATAAATTTTGCGAACAATTCAGCTTTTTCTGTTGCGGAACCGCTAAAACCGCTATCAGGAATACCTGCAGCTTTAGCAGCAGCAGCCATTTTAGAGTTTAGGGCAATCTTGCCGTCGCTTCTTGATAACATATATGGGGTATAATCATTCAAATCTGATGGTTCCATCATTAATCCGTATGATAATTCATATAAAGTATCACCTGAACCGTCCGGATCCCAAACTAAATTGGTTTGATTCAAGGCATCGTAATAGGTTTGTGATATGTCTTCCATATCACGCGACAATGACAACCTCTGTTGGGCAATTTGTTGTGATTGAAGTTCACAACTTGCCTTTCTGGAAGTTATGGCTAGAAATCTTGCTTGTGATGCCGCCAATCCCATTTGTCTTACGTATCCTTTCAATACTTAGTAACAATTTAGTCCTATTATTACTCGTATTAACGGCACATTTAGCAAAAATCTTTAAAAATTCAAGAATTTTATGTAACAAATGTTTACAAAATCACTCTAAACAAAAATTTCATATATCCGCGAGAACCAAATTTCTCAACAAAGTCTTTTTTATTTGCAATAAGAAATTTTAACGTTTCAGGACGAATTTTAATATTATTTTTTAAATTATTAAATGAAGTTTTGTCTGATGGATATTTAGAATTTCCGCATATATAATTTCCACATCCGGCATTTGATTGGTGCCTTCTGTAGCCAACTAATGGGGCATAAATTATCGCGGATCCACCAATGAGATTTGCAAAATTAAATAAAAATTTATCAGGACAAATTCGCCATTTATCAACCCATTTATATTTAAGTACAATCTCTATTGCAGATTTTCGAAACATTGCACTACTGTTTGGGGACCAAAACCATCCCCCAAATCTTTTATTTTTAAGAATTTTATAATTAATATTATCTATATCAACATCCAAAATATTTTCAAGTTTGGGAGGTTCTTTTTCGATGTTTTCTTGAGGAGAATATATTGAATGAGTGGTATGAATAGTATTATTTTCATCAATTTCAATGACTTGAGAAGATGTAAAAGCAACACATTCTGCCATATGAACTCTTAAATGTGCTTTTGTATACTCCTTCACAATTACGTCATCAGAATCGACAAACGAAACAAATTCTCCTTGTGCAATGTGTAAACCGTCAAGCATTGAAGCAAGTTGCCCCTTATTTTTGCTATGTGTAATTAGAGTAATTCTTTTATCTTGATTTATGGCAATAAATCTCTCTATGACAGAAACAGAATTATCCGACGAACAATCATCAACGACAATTATCTCATAATTTTTATAGCTTTGATTAACAATGCTATCTAATGTTTGTTCGATAAATTTTTCATAATTATAAGAAGTTACAACAAAGCTAACAAGTGGCATATTAAACATTATCAGCCCCGTCTTGAGCTTTTAATTTTTTGTTATGTATAATTGAGCATATGAATGCGGCAACAATGAATACTAAACCAATTAGTCCTGTGATAACTTCAGGTACTTCTCTCACTGTTGACACAAGCATTAAAGCCGCCAATGCTCCGATTGCCCAATGAGCACCGTGTTCTAAATATAAAAATTGTGCAAGAGTTTTCTTTTCAACTAACATTATGGTTAAGGAACGCACAAACATTGCCCCTATTGATAAACCAATAGTGATTATTACGATATCTTTGCTAAGAGCAAAAGCTCCAAGGACACCGTCTAATGAAAATGAAGCATCAATAAGTTCCAAATACATAAAACTAACTAGTCCTGCGCAAGCAACAGATTGTGTTGCACATTTTGCCGCACGCATTTCTTCATGTTTTTCAAGGAAATGTGCAATCCCATCAATTAACAGATAAGTGATAATCCCGCAAATACCAGAAATTAGCACGTGAACTTTTTGTTCAGTTGGTACATAATTTTGTGTTACTAATAGCGCTGCTAAAGCAATGACGATTTCAATACCTTTTAGGTGGTCTAAATGTGAAAGTGGCATTTCTATAGGCTTAATCCAATGAACTTCTTTTTTGTGGTCAAAAAAGTAATTGAGAAATAGCATAATTAAGAATAATCCGCCGAAAGTTACAATAGGAGCGTGGGTTTGGTGTAAATAATAAGCGTACTTGTCCACATCACAAGTTGCGATGTGAAATACTTCTAACATACTGATTTTAGCAAATATCGCAACTACGAGTAACGGAAATAAGAATCTCATACCGAACACCGCAATTAGAATCCCCCAAGTAATAAATCGATGTCGCCATACTTCGCTCATTTTCTCTAATTTCATTGCGTTTACGACCGCATTATCAAATGACAAACTAACTTCCAAGATTCCAAGAACTAATGCAATAAAAACGCATTGAATTCCTGTACCTGCTTGGACATGGTT
>OIYS01001022.1_pt1 | contig 15781 bp, 19 predicted proteins | sample 1588271 | NCBI WGS metagenome assembly OIYS01 (sample SAMN03283286) | human gut metagenome | biome: human-associated habitat; material: feces | host: Homo sapiens | place: Peru | collected 2012
CTGCCGGTCGCCTTCGCCGCCTGAATGCGCTCGCAGTGCGCGTTTTCGCCCACGATGTCCAGGTACTCTCCCTCCGCGTAGCGCAGCGTCGTCATCTTAATGGCCGATTCGGTTTTCGCCGCCTCGTTGATCAGCATGCTCTGCAGCACGCGCAGCACCATTTCCTTTTCGTCGCCCGGGTACAGCAGGTCGCCTCCCGCCTCCATATAGGCGAGCATGATCTGCTCCCACAGCGCCTCCGAATCTACGCTCATGTAGTCCGGCATGCCTTATCCCTCCTCCACCTCTACGATGACCTTGATCACCGTCTCCATGTCCTTGTTCAGCGTAAAGGTCGCGTCCACCGCCTCAGCTCTCGGCTCCCACAATAGCACCCTGTCCACCTCGGGCAGCAGGCGCGTCCTAAATTCTTCGGCAGGCAGGTCGAACAGCGCCCAGTTAAATCCCCGCAGCCGGTCGAATGGCACCTCGCCCAGGCGCGTCATCAGCAGGTTTTTGCAGTTCTGCACGATGCGCTTCACCTCGCCCAGTCCCTCAAACTCAATGGGCTTCTGCTCGTTCGTGATTTCGTATCTCGCCATGCCCTGCCCTCCCTACTTCCTGGCTATTTTCTTTACGCCTTTTACATAGTCCGCGTAGCTCTGATAGCTGCTCGATTCCATTGAGCGCTGGCCGTACAGCTTCGTTCCCTCCTGTATGCCCTGCGCCTTTTTAATGACGTCTGCCACTGATTTGATCCAGCTCTTTTTTGTCGTGTCGCCCTCGCTTTTGTCCTGGCTTCCCGCGCCCTTCTGGCTGCCCGTTCCCTTTTTGTTTTTCTTGCTCTGCGTGGCGCTGCCGCTGCCCTTCGCGTCGCCCTTGTCGGACTGCTGCATGGTGAGCTGCACCTGCGCGTGTACCATTTCGCCCGTTGGCGATAGCTCCACCTCGCTCACCTGCGCCTCGGTCAGCATCAGCGGTTCGGGCAGCAGCTTTTTGCCAGCAATGTAAAAGTACCCCTCTTCGCAGTTGCGCGCGTCCTCGACAAAGGACATCGCCTCCGCCCGCACGTCGCACCCCATGTACGCGCTCAGTATCACCGTCACCGTCAGCTCATGCGCGTTTCCCGCCTTGCGCCGCACGTATTTCTGGTTGTTCGAGGTCTTCTCGTCCACCTCCGCGCCCCCGCGTATGGTCAGGCCGGTAAAACTGCGTATCAGCACCGGGTTGACCTCAAACGTGTGGTTGCCCCAGCTCCCGATCTGCATGTTCTCAGCCCTCCTTCCACGGCGCGGTCTCGCTGTAATAGGCGGTGTTCTCCTGCGCGCGGTCGATTTCCGGCACCTTCAGCACCTCGCCGCCCCGGAATATCGCCGTCCCGCAGTGGGGCAGGTTCGCCATCATCAGCTCGCGCGCGTATTTTTCATCGCCCAGTATGATTCGCGCTACCATATCGAAGGTGTCTCCCGCGATGCACGTATAAAAACCCTGTATGGTCATCCGAACGCCTCCGCTTCCGCGCGCGCCGCGCGCTCATTCCACCATTTTTCAAGGCGCTTTTTGTCCTCTCTCAGCGCCCCGTCCACGCCCCGCGCGTCCTGCGCGTTGATGACCGGCGAGTAAACGATCGTCGCCGGGCCGGAGGACGATCCGCCCGCCGTCAGGCCCATGCTGCCAAAGCCGCTGGCCTTCGCCGCCGCCTCAAGCAGGCTGGCCGTGCGCCGCGTGTGCCGCTCGGGTATCGCCCATTCAGGCCCCGCCTCGCCGAAGATCGAGGCCGTGTCCGCGCGCCCGCCCTCCGCGTAAAAGAGGTTGTTGAGCTGTCTGCTGACTGCGTTTTTGACAGTTGCCGATTGTGCTCCCGAGCCTGCCCCCCTGTAACTGTAGCCGTCGTAGCTTATGCTGTAGCTCTTTCCCGGCACCATATTTACATGGAGTTTGACCGGATTCTTGTCCAGCTCCGCCTGCGCCTGGCTCACATAGGTCTGCGCGTCGCTCGCCGCCTGCGCCCGCAGCTCTGCGTCATCCGCAATGTCCGGCTTTGCAGGCGTCTGGTCGAGCGTTTCCTGCACCTTGCTGACATACGCCTGCGCGTCGTTCGCCGCCTGCGTCTGAAGCTCTTCGTCGTCCACAATGTCCTGCGCAGTGTCCAAAGCGCCTGAATACAATGCGTTATTCAGCAGGCTCGCCAGCGTTTCGCTTTGCCCAAGCATCTTCGCTAGGTCTCCATATCCGCTTTTCCCCAGCACACTGCTTATCAGAAAACCGTTGTCTTTATCTAAATCGTGTGCCGCCATGAGCGCGTCTATTGTTTTTCTCGCATCCATCCCCTGGAGTTCGCTGTTCCAGTCGATGCCGTTTTCAAAGTCTTGCTCGCTGAGGCGCTTGAGCAGTCCCCACACATCTTTCAAGCCCGTGTTGTTAAACAGTACATCTATCGCCCGCATGAGGACTGCGTTTGTATCCGCGTCCGCATTCGCTATCGTTTGCTGACGTTTTTGCGTGAAGCCCGCTTCGATGTCTGTGCGCTCTTTGAGGATTTGCCGGCGTTCCTCGCGCGTCTTCGCGTTAGCAAAGCTGTGTTTGTTCTCCGCCATCAGGAGTGCGTACTCATCATCCAGCTTGTCAAGCGCCTTCTGTTTCTGCTCTTCGCCCAGCGCGTACTGCTCATTGATAAAGTCGCTGATCGATTCGCGCGATACCCGCCCCGCCTGAAGCAGCCGCTTCTCCTGCTCCGCGTCCGCAAAAATCTGCGTCACTTCGTTTTCGATTGCCGCATATTTCGCCATGATCGCCGAAATGATGTTTTTCTCGTCCGCGTCGATGATGCCGTCCTCGATTGCCGCCGTGAGCGCGTCTCCCAGCTGCTTACCCAGGTCTTCGGTCTGCCTGCTTATCTCGTCATAGTATCTGGTCGCAGTGGATACTGCTGAGGTAAAGGTATTCGCTTCCACCTCGTTGCTCGGGCTTCCGAACATCACGTCCAGCCAGTTGAGCTGATGCAGTTCGCTCAGGTCGATACCTTCCTTGACCTTCGCGCCCATCTGCGTGCCCATTGTCACCAGCGCCTTGCCCTGATCCTTCGTGAGCGTCTGACCGGTGATAAAGTATTGCATCAGATCGCCGGTCATTTCCTCATAGAGCGCTGTAAAGTCGGTGAGGTTCTGCTGAATATCTCCCTTGAGCGCGTCCAGCGCCTCGCTCTGTGCGGTTATCGCGCCGGTGCTCTTGTCCATTTCCTTCCGCATCTCGGCCACGTCCAGCGTCGCTGTGCCGAACAGGTTGTCGAGGTTTCTCTGCCTGCGCTCCTCCATCTGCTGGTCTAACAGCGTCAGCAGGGATATAAGCAGCGTCACCGTTCCGGCAATCGCGCCGGTCGGCGTGAGCAGCATGCTCGCCAGCTTGAGCGTCGTGCCCACCCCAATGAGCACCGGCCCCACCTTGACGATCGTCGCAAAGATATTGCCGATAAAGTCCCACGTGCCCTCCGGCAGGTCGCTGATGTTGCGAATCAGCTCCGTCAGCGCGTCCGTAACCTTGATGATCTGCGGGTTCATCGCCTCGCCGACCGTCAGCTTCAGCTCTTCAAACGCGCTCTTCAGGTTCCTGATCGAGCCGCCGATTCCGCCCTCCTGCAGCGCGGCAATTTCGCTCGCATAGCCGCCGCTCGACCGGATTCTGTTTTGTATCGAGGCGTATTCCTCGTCGCTCGTGCGCAGCAGGTCCATAATGCCGCGCAGCGTTCGGGTGGGGAAGATGGCCGCGAGCATCGGGTACATCTCTTCCTCGGTCATGCCCTCCGTGGCGCGCCGCAGCTCGGAAATCACCTGAATCATGCTCTTCAGGTTGCCCTCCGCGTCGAACACGCTCAGGCCGAGCGCGTCCATGGCCTCACTGGCCGCGCCCAGGTTCATGTCGCCCAGCTCCGCCAGCTCTTCTTCGCTCGCGTCCAGCATGTCGAGCGTCTCTGCCGCCTTCGCGGTCGGCGCAATCAGGCGCAGCATGACGTTTCGCAGCAGCGTGCCCGCTTCCGCGCCCTTCGTGCCGTATTCTGCCATCACGGACAGCAGCGTCAGCACCTCGTCGCTCGATTCGGTGAACGTCATCAGGCTGCCCAGGCGCTGCATCGCCTCGCCCATGTCCAGCACCGAGGCGCGGGAGCGGTTGGACGCCATGACCCACTGGTCAACCAGCGTCGCGCTCTCGGACATGTCCATGTTCAGCCCGGCCAGCGCGCTGTTCAGGTACTCGGTCGCGTCGGTCAAATCCATGCCCGCCGTCGCCGCCAGCGTCATCACCGTCGGAATGCCTTCGTAGATTTCGGTCAGCTCCCAGCCGGACGACGCGGCCTCCTTTACGGCGTTCACGGTTTCCACCGCGCCGAAGCGCGTCGTCTCCGCCCACGCGCGCACCTGCTTTTCCAGCTTCTCCATGTCCTGCGCCGTCGCAGTCACCAGCTTGCCCTGCGTGGCGCGCATCGCGTCGTCAAAGTCCGCGTACAGCTTCGTGGTTTCCAGCAGCTTTTCGCCGAGCTTCATGTACTGCCCGCCCAGGCTGATTGCCTTGTTACCCACGGTATCCAGCCACGCCGAAATCTGCTTGGCCGAGTTTTCAATTTTGCCGGTCAGTACGATCTCAGTTTCGAGTTTCTGCCTCTTGCTGTTTCCCGCCATTCTTCCTCACCTCCTCAGCGCGCGTATATTTTGCACAGCACAACGCCCGTCCCGTCTCCCGCCATCGCGTAAAACACCTTGTCTCCCGCCTGATACGCGTCCGTGATCGCCGCGTCAAGGGGCAGCACGGTCAGCGGCGGCGTGATAATCCCCTTGCGCGAGTACGATTCCACCCGCCATTTGTCGCCCTTCTTTTCCTTGAGCTTGCCCAGCTCGACCCTCGCGCCGTAGTCCTCCATGCCCCTCACCCCACGCTTCCCGGCACGCGCATCATTTCTACGCGCGTCGTCTTGCGGATAAACTCATGCTCCGCCGTCTTGATTACCCAGTCTCCGGCCATCCTTCCGTCCGCGTTGACCGTCACGCGGCTCATGGCCGTCATGCCCGGGTGAAACTCCATCTCAATTGCCAGCGTCTCGCATAAGGCGTTTTTGCAGGTCAAGAGGCCCTTCGCCCAGCGCTTTGCCTCGTCGTTTTCCCGCGCCGGAAGGGAGCAGAGCAGGATGCGCCCGCCCTTGCCCTCGGCGTCCGTCGCGCTCCCGCTGGCGTATATGGTCGCCACGTCGATTCCGCTCAGGCGCTTCTCGTCCCGCCGCTGATAATCCACCCCCTGCGCGTCCTGCTCGATCGTGATCTCGCAGACCGGCTTCAGGCTGCTGCAGTACTGCAGCGTGATGCCCACCACCGCGCCGTCCAGCGCCTTGAGGTATGCGCCCTCGCGTTCCAAAATTCTTGAGATAAACGCGGGCGCGGTCTCGTTTTCGCGGATCAGGTACTCGTATTTCGCCGCGCCCGACAGGCCGTACAGCTTCCCTTTCATGCCGCAGCCCGCCGCGCAGGCGTTCACGATCTGCGACAGCGTCTTTTTCTCAAAGCTCTCGTATTTCCTCGCCCGCGCCGCAAGCGGCATGCTCGCCGCCCACAGCCGGTATCGCCCCTCTTCAGGCAGCACGCCCGCAAGGTAGAGCTTCCCGGTCGAGTATCCGTCCTTCTCAATGCGGATTTCGTCGTCCGCCTGGGGGTTCCATTTGTCCCAAACGGGCGCGTGCTCCATCTCCATCTCGAGAAAGTCGCACTGCCCGACCGTGTCCGTGTGCCTGCATGCAACCACGTCGCAGTCGTCGGTGATGTCCGTCCCCTGATAGTAGATGTTCACACGCGCCCACCCCTTATTGATTTTTGTTCTTCGAGACGACTGTAATTGCCGCCTCAAGCAGCCGGTCGAACCGGCCGATCGGCAGGTTTAATATCTCCACGGCGGACGTATGCGCCACCATGGCGATCTCAAGCGCCTGCTCTAGTGTTCGGCCCGCTGGGCGCTGACGAAAAAAACCGTCGCAAGGTTCACCGCCTGCACGCCGTCCTTAATGCCCAGCCGTTCCTTCACGTCGCGCGCGTCCAGCTCGGGCATTTCCTTCGCCACCGCCGCCGCGAACAGCGCGATACCCTGCTTCTTCGTCATCTTAAAGGCATCCTTCGCCGCCGCGTCGCTGTCCAGCGCCTCCGCGTACTCCCACGCGGTCAGTTTGGTAAAGTCATACTTGAGCGCGTCGATGTCCTTGCCGCCCCCGCGAATCGGGGCCAGCAGCTTCATTTCGCCCTTTTCCAGCTTCGCGGCCAGCTCGTCCGCCGTCTTCTTGATCTCCCTGATGTCGTTCTTCTCGCTCATTTTTCTTTCCTCGCTTTCTTTTTTGCCCTATAGGGGGCCTTCAGGTCGTCAGTTCAGCAGGCTTTGCACGGGGCTTGCGTAGTCTACGCCGTTGGAGCGATTGTCGCCGGTACGCGCGTCGATCAGGGTCACGACCTCGCCGCCAACCTCTTTTTCAAAGCGCAGCACGCTGTAGTTCTCGGTGCTGCCCAGCGGGTTGTTGCGCTCCACGCTGCCCTGGTCGGTGGACTTGTGCACGCCCACCACGCGGTACTTAACGCTCTCGTACTCAAAGTCGCCCACAATCACGTTGTAGCGCTGTCTGGCAATGCGGAACTCCATCGTGTGCTGTCCGGGCGCGGAGAGCTGCTGGCAATTCACGCCGTTGTTGTGGGCGACGGAGAAGTCCATCGCGTCCACGTGATAGCTGCTGGGCACGTCCACCGCCGCGACCATGCCCGCCGCGTCAATCGAGGTCGAGGTACGCGTGATCGTGGGCAGGCTCACGTTCTGCACGTCCTCCACCGCTCGCCCGTTGTCAATCAGGCGATAATCCTCTACGTTGTTGTATACCTTGCTCGGCATGTTATGTGCCCTCCTTACAGGTCAAAGTAGGTCGCGTAGCCTTCGTTCGTCCAGACCACATCGGCGGTCAGGCTCTTGGCAAGCGGCGTGGTGCTGATGCGGAAGGTCAGCACGTAGTCGCCGGTGAACACGTCGCTCTTCGGGATCTTCTCGGCGTTGATAAACGCCTCGCCCTTGACCAGCGCGCCGATCTTCACCAGCGCGTCCAGGCGCGCCTGCTCCTCGGAGACCATGCTCTTGAGGTCGTTCGCGGTCAGCGGCTTGTCCACGTCGCGCGCGCGGCGGTGCTGGAAGTCATTGGACAGGTAGAACATCATCATCCGGTTGGTGTCGGCCACGTTGACCTCGCCCGCGTTACCGGCCTCGTAGTCGGCGCAGTGCGCGCCCCACAGCGCGAACCTGCCGCCCACGTATGCCGCCGAGGCAATGCCGTTCTTGTTCAGGTTTTCGTTGATCATCTGGTCGTCGTAGAGCTTGCCGGTATTGCTCGCGCCCATCCAGATATTGCCGATCAGCGGACACTCGGTGTTCGAATCGGTCATGTAGGGCACGCCGTCGTTGGTCAGCAGCAGCTTGTTCAGGCTGCCCGCCGCCAGCACGGACAGGTGATACTTCTTGCCGTCCACGCCGTCGCCCATCGGGAAGTAGACCTTCTCGTTGTCCCTGTTGTAGCCCTGCGCCGTCTTGTAGGTGGCCGCGCCCGACAGGGTAATTGCCTGGCTCTCTCCGTTGACCAGCGGCAGGTCGGACAGCACCCACGCGTCCCAGTGGCCGTTGATCTTCTTGGCCACGTCGCACATGGCGGTATTGACGGTGGTCGTTCCGCTGAAGCCGGGCGCCAGCAGGAAGCTGGGAATGTAGCCGGTGAGCTGATACACGTTCTTGATCGCGTACAGGCCGGTGTTCGTGCCCTCGCCGTCGCTCGCGCCGATCACGTCGTCCGCGTCCACCGCCGAGGCGTCCACGCTGTTGTACTTGATCGCCAGCGCCGAGGTGCCCAGGCTGCCGCTGCTGGTCTCGATCAGGGTCAGGGTCTTCTTGCCGCGGTCATAGCTCACGGTGTAATCGGTGCCCTTGGTCTTGCCGGTCACCTCCAGCGTGTCCACGATGATGTCCTGCGCGTCGGCGATGACTACGCGCCCCTTTTCGGGGGTGAGGGACTTTGTGCCCTGCTCCGCCGCCTTGTGTACCGCCGGGTCGAGCACGTTGATCAGCACCAGCGGCCCCACGCCGTACTTCTCCATGTGTACGTGCATGGCCTCGCACAGGGTGTACTTGTCCCAGTCATCCGAATAGCCGAATTTGGCCATCGCCTCGCCGATGCCGCTCACCAGCACCGGCACGTTCACATTCTTGCTGCCGCCCTCCACGTTGTGTACGGGCGCGGTGCCCACATACACAAACGCGCTCTTGCTCTTGCTGGATACCCTGCTGCCCGATTCGGTGATCTGGCCGTAGGCTCCGTGCAGATAATCGCTCATTCGCTTTCCCTCCATAAATTTTAGTTGAGTATGCCGTCGATCGTGCCGTTCAGGCCGTTGCTCTCGGCGTAGCCGTAGAACTGCGCCGTCAGGTAGCCGTAATAGATCGGCCGCTTGTCCACCACGCCGTCCGAGTTGTTGTACAGGCTGTAGGTCATGGTCGAGCGCTCGAGAAACATGTCCGTGTTCGGGATATGCCGCTCGCGCAGGAAGGCTTCCATCAGCTCGTCCATCCAGTCGGTCAGGGTGAACAGTCCCTCCTGCGTGCCGTCCAGTATTCTTTCAGGCTCCACGCGTCCCTCTTCGCCCTCGTCCATCACGCCCGGCAGGCGAATGCCCGGCTCATACACCGAAAAGAGTATCTGCACGCCCAGCGTCTGGCCCATCTCCTGCCCTCTGTGGATCGAGTTGTACCGGTCGAACCGCTTTTCTTCCACGAGCTGCGCGTTGCTCTGCAGCGGCATCACGATAATGCCCGGGCAGACGTTGAGCTGGTCTTCCGTCCACGCGGCGTGCTCCTCACGCAGCGGCGCCCAGGCCAGAAAGCACCTCGGCTCCTGCATCACGACCTTGGTCACGTCGTAGTCGTCGGCGGGCGCTTTCATTTCGCGCCCTTTGCAAATCTGATTCTCAATGAATGCCTTCAGTCCCAAAAGGCGCTGTCTGGTTCGCATGCCTCCGCCTCCTCGCTACATCGTCCGCGCTTCGTTGGTCGCCAGCAGGATAGAGTACATCCCCATGTCCTCGTTGACCTGAAGGATGCGCATCTGCCGCTTGTCGAATATCACCTGAAGGTTTGGCATCGGCACGCGGTCGGGGAAGGTGTCCACCGGCGTATAGATCAGTATCTCGCGGCTGTTGTTGTCCCAGGACACGTCCACCACGTTGTTGTTCTTGCGCTTGACCGCTTCCTCCTCGTCCACCACGCACCGGATTTTCTTGCCATTGTACAGGTGTTCGCTCATAAAGTGGTCGCCGTTCATGAATACCCGGTGTACATCCTTCAGGATTTCGTCTTTAAGCGCCATGCGGGCGCTCCTTCGGCCTGTTCTCCCCGCTCGGGCGCACCGCCACCGCCTTGCCCTGCTCGATCAGGCGCATGGCGTAGCTGTCGTTCTCCTCCCGGGTCTGGCCGGTCGCAAGCATCTTGATTCTCATCTGCGCTTCCTCCTCTCGGTTTTTTTCACCAGATCGCCCATCATCAGGCTTTGTGCCTCGTCTTCGTCCTCGGCCTGATACTCAGCCGCTTCAGGCTCTTCAGGCGCTCCTGCGGCCTCCTGCGGCGGCTCAGGCCCATATACGGCGCTCTCGTCGTTCACAATTGCGCCCTTGCGCGTCAGGCGTTCGATCTGCTCCGCCGTCAGCGGCTCCTGTATGATCTCTCCGGGCGAGTAGAGCTTGTTGCCCATCCTCACATAGTGCAATGCCGCGTACATAAGTCCCTCCTTGCCGTTGGGGCGGCGTCTGCCGCCCCTGTGCGTCGTCTGATCAGGTCACGTCGGCCACAACCCACGCGTCCACGTTGAAGGGTACGATGGTCGGGCGGCTCTTGATGCGGTTCTTGATCGCGTCGCCCTCCTCCGAGGCAAGGCGCTTGGGCACCTCCTTCTTGACGTAGGTGACGTGGCGGGCGCTCTGGCCGCTGCCCTCCAGCTGGGTAACCGGGCCGTGCGGGGCGTTGAGCACGCCGCGACCGCCCGCAATGAGCGTACCGGCGGGCAGGAAGGGCTTGGTCTGGCCGTCGTCGTCGATGAACTTGCCCGCGAAGGAGTACATCTCCACGCCGTCCGAGTTGCGCCCGATGAAGCGCACGCCCTGTCCGCGATACTTGGTGCGGATTTCGCCCATGTCGGCGTTCAGGGTGTCCATGGTCTTCATGAACGTGCTGTTGGCCAGCAGGGTGTTGGCCACGTCGGGCGCCATGACGATCAGCTCCATCGTGCCCAGGCCGTCGTACACCATGTCGTAGATGGCGCGCATGTCGTCGTCGATCTTCGCGCCGGTCTGGTCCCAGCCGGTGGTGGGCGTGAACTTGTTGGTAAAGCCGTAGTCGGCTACCAGGCTCGCCTGCTTCTCGCGTCCCTCGTTGACGTACTGGAATACCTCCAGTTTGCCGGTCAGCAGCACCTGCCGCGCCATCCACTCGCGGCGGCGCTGAATGGCCGCGCGCATCTCGGTCAGGTCCTTGGCCAGCATCTTCTTGCTGCGCTGCTCGGGGGTCAGCGCGCCCAGAATCTTCTCGCCGAACGTGCGCCTTTCCAGGTCGGACAGATCGACCAGGCGTTCCGGCGCGATGGTGCAGAAGCCGATCTCGCGGGTTTCGAAGCCGGTGCGCTCCATCAGCACGCCGCCGGTGTTCTTGTGCACCACGGGAGCCATCTGGCGCGTACCCTTGCGGAAGTCGTAGATCGCCTTGTCGTCCTCAATCGCGCCCACGTCCTTGCAGAACGTGTCATACAGGAAGGTGTACTCGCGCGGCATCAGCTCAATCGCCTGAAGCATCGCGGCAGTAGAATAAATATCAAGCGCCATATTCCTTCACTCCTTTTTTTCTCGTGCTCTCGTCCGTCAGGTTCCGCCACCGCCGCCGCTGGCCGTGACCTCATTGTCCAGCTCGGGCGCGGTCGCGTCCATCTGGGACAGCACAATGCCCTGACCGCGCAGGATGATCTCCTGCGCCGCCGTCACCGCCGTTCCCGCGGAGGTCAGCACCTTGCCCGCGATCAGCCTGCCGGTTCGGTAGGCCGCCGCCACGGGGGCGATGGTCTCGCCGGTCGCGCTGGTCACTTCCTCGTCCAGCACCGCAAGGTAATTGGTCGCGATGATGTTCGCCGCAGCCGCCGCCTCGTACAGGTTGCTGGCGTTGCGGTAGATCACCGTGCCCCTCTTGATCGTGCCCACGCCGGGCTTCAGGCTTACGCCGATTTTCTCCGCGCCGGTCGGGTCGGCCAGCAGGTAGGCAGGGTCATTCTGACCGATCTTTCCATAAAGAGTTGCCATGTTGTTCTCCCCCTCTCTTAGTACATGCCGTTGTTCGGGCCCGCGTTCATGGCCAGTTCAGCCATTTCCTTCGCATACGCCTTCATCGCGGCCTCTTCGGTTTCCACCTCGTCGCTCGCGCTGCCGGGCACCTTCATGGCCGGTTCGGTTTCCTTGGCTCGCGCCTTCAGGTACTCCGCCGCCTTTTCCTTCTGCGCCTTGATCACGCGCTTGTGGTAGGCATAGGCGCTCTCGCCGCTCTCCTTCGCCTGCGCCGCCAGCTCCTCATAGCCGGGCGGGGTCAGCTCGTCGATCTCGCTCAGGCGCTCGCGTTCCATCTGCGCACCCCTGGCGCAAATGTTCGCGTACAGCTCCGGCGCGCCGGTCTCAAGCTGCTCCATCGTCAGTTCCTTCATGTCCATCTGCTCTTCCTCCCTCTCCGTCTTGTCGATAATATTTTCAGCCGGGTCTTCCCCGTTGCTGACCTTTTCAGTGCGCGCCATCTCGGGCATGTGGCGATACATCATGCGCGCGCACGACATAAGCGCCTCCGGTTCGTTCTGCCTGGGGGCGGCGCGGATCACCTCGTCCGCAAAGCCGTACTTAACCGCGTCCTCGGCCTTGAACCAGGTCTCCTCGTCCATCCACTGCCGGATCATTTCCTCCGCCTGTCCGCTGCGCTCGGCGTAGAACCCCACCACGTCGTCCTCGATCTGGCGCAGGTTCTTCGCGTCGTGCTCAAGCTCGGACGCATCTCCCCAGGTGAGGCACCAGGGATTGTGGATCATGTACCGGCTTCCCTCGGCGATTTCCACCCGCGCGCCGGGCAGCGTGGCCGGTATGGTCGCCGCGCTCGCGCACATGCCCTCAATGCGGATGGTGATCTCGTCAAATCCCGCCGCCGCCAGTGCGCTGCGCATGGCCACAGCTTCGCTCACAATGCCGCCCGGGCTGTTGATGCGCAGCAGCAGCTTCTTCGCGCCGCCCGATCTCGCCTTTTTGATCGCCCTGTCAAAGTCCGACGCGCTCTGGTCTTCCTGCGCGAACTTAAAGCCCTCCCGCGTGTTCTCGATGATCTCGCCGTAGAGCATGGCCTCGGCCTGTTCCTCGCCCGCCTGCGCGCGGATTTCGTACTTGAGCGCGATTGCCTTATTTCTCATCGTTCGTCCCTCCGTTTCCGCCCGTCTGCCCGTTTTCGGGCACGTGCTCCCGCGTAAGCTCCGCGTTCTCCCGTCTGCGCTGTCTTACGATGGCGCTCCAGTCGCCGCCGTCGTAGGCGCTGGCCTCCTGCTCCTGCGTCGAGATGTTGTTGTTGATGCGCTCTGCCGCCGCCTTGACCTCCTTGAGCGGGTCAACGTGGCCCATGCTCACGCCCGTCCACATGCAGCCGCTCCACGCCTGCCGAATCGCCGGGTCGTCGAAGAACCCGGGCGCTTCCACGCGCCCCTGCGCCACCGCCTCGGCCAGCCACATCTCATACACCGGCTGATTAAACTGCGCGTTAAACCGCGTGCGGTAAACCCTCACTGTCCGCCAGAAGTCCAGCAGCGCGCTTCGCGCCGCCGTGTAGTTGCTGTCGTATTTTTTGATCAGCACTTCCTTGGGAATTTCCAGCCCCGCGCCCACCAGAATTTCCATCGTCGTCACAAAGCTGTCCAGCCCGCTTGTCGCGCGGATGGGGTTGACCTCCGTCACCTTCTTGCCCGGCGGCAGCGCGTATACCGCGCCCGGCGCAAGCTCCAGCTTCATGTCGTCGTCTGTGACCTTCTCGTCCTCGTTTACCGCGTCCTGTATGCCCAGATTGCCGTCGTCCTCGTCGCAGGTGATAAACACCGCAAGCATGCTCGATACCACGCTCGCCGCCAGCTCGCTCTTGACGTACCGGTCAAGCTGCTTGAGCAGTTCGATCTGCGCCGCCACAAACGGCACGCCGCGCCGCTGCTCAGGCCGCTCCTGCGTCATGATGTGCAGTATGTTCGGCTCTCCGGTGTCCTTGCCGATGGCGTCAATGGCCTGCCAGGTCACGTCTGCCGTCGCGTTTTCCAGCAGCGGATGCCTCGACGCGATGTGATACCGCACCACAACGCCCTCCGCGTCCATCTCCACGCCGTCCACAATGCGCCCGCCGCCGTCCAGCTCCTTGCTCTCGCTCTCGCCCAGCTCGCCGTCCGGGGTGGACACCCTGTCCGCCTCGATCAGGCGCAGCGTGGTCTGATATGGTGTTCGGCTGTTTTCTTTCATTCCAAACAGCACGAACACGTCCCCGCTGATGAGCATCGACAAAAACGCAAGCTGCTGCATCTCGTAAAAGGTCTGCTGCCTCTGCGCGTCGCACATCCGGCTCTCAGCCCATAGTTTAAACTCCTTCAGCGCCGTGCGCTCCCACTCGTCGCACGCCTCGTCGCTCATCTGCAGCGCCTCTCCGTCGATCTTGGGCTTGGGCTGTATGCCCCAGCCCACAACGCTCGTCGAGAGCGTCGCCGGGCCGCTTCTCCCCAGACCGCCGCCTGCGTACAGGTCTCGCGCCCGCTTCCGCAGTAATGCGCCGTGCAGGTCAATGTCATCCTCCGCGCTGCCGCCGTTCACTATCCAGCCGATCAGGCTGTTGAGCGTCGTGCTCGCGCCCGAGTTGCCGTAGCCGGTCGCCGCCATCCTCGCGCCGCCCGTGCCGTCCTTCTTGCCTCCGCCGCCCGTCTGCCGCTTCAGGCGCTTCTCAAACGCCTCCTGCGCGCGCCTGGGCGACACGACGTTTACTGTCCGCTCCCACAGGTTCGGCTTTTCAGGCTTCTTGTTCTCCGCCATCCGGTCTCACTCCCTTACAGGTCTCTGGGCACAATGCGCACAACCCTGCTCGTGCGCGCGCTGCCCGTCAGCCCGTCGATAATCGCGCTCATCCGCTCAATCGCCTTGCGCACCTCCGCAAGGTCGAGCGCCGTGTACTCCCGCGAGCCGACCCTGTACGCCTTGGCCGTGCCGCTCGCCAGCGCCCTTTCGCAGTCCTTCCACAGGCGCAGCATCTCCCGCGCCTCGGTCAGCGTGTAGCTGGTGCTCACCGACATTCGCTCATCCCTCCCGTTCCCGAGGACGGCGCAAAATTGTGCCGTCCTCTTTTGCTCTGCAATCGGCTGAAAATTCAGCCAATTTCCATCCTCCCGCAATCGGCGCAATTTTGCGCCGATTGGATTCAGACCTTTATCCCCTGACTGACCATGTACCGGCTCTTCTTTTTCTGCCCCTTCACCTGCTCGCGCTGCACGACGATCTTCTCGCCCGGCGCGGTCTTCAAATCCTTTTCCAGCCGATCAAAATCCCAGTTGAAGAACCTGTACGCCGCCAGTGCATAGTTGCGGCAGTCCAGCGGCTCGTTGCGCTCGTGGATTTTCTCCCACACGACATAGCCGCGCCCCGCCTTGGTGTGCACCACCATCCGCTCGGAGATCAGGCCGTAGAAGTAGTCCATCGTATACCCCGCGCGCGGCTCCATTGGAAAGTGCATGTACCTCGCGCCCACCTGCTCGATGCCGGTCTCATAGAGTATCGCTTCCTTGCCCGCGTCCACGGCGATCAGGAAGCGGATCGCCTCCCTGCCGCCCTTCGCGCTCTGTTTCATCAGGCGCACGAACTGCTTGTTTTCGCCCGCCTCGCCCTTGATGGCCCACACTCTGCGCTTGGCTCTCGCCGCGCACTCGTCGTATACCTGGCTGGTATAGTGTCCGCCAGAATCGACGAAGGTCGCGAGGATTCGCATGCCCCGCCCGTCCGGCCTTTTCCACTCGCGTTCCAGCAGGCCGTCCAGTTCAGTCCATACTTGCTCTTCGTCCGGCCTCCCGGGGATTACACCCCGCGATATGCCCCAGCTCTCTTCTTCCGCGCTCCATCCGACCACTTCATACTCAAGACGGTTGTCCTGCGTGTCAACGCCCATCGTCAGCAGTATCGCGCCCTCCGGCACGTCCGCGTCGTAATACTCCCGCCGGGCAAACAGCCTTTCAGGCACTCCGCTTCGGTCGCGCACTTCCCAGCTCTCGCCCAGCATCGTGTTGTAAAACACCTTCAGCAGCTCCGGGTCGTCCTTCGCGTCCAGGAAGTTTTTTGCGATGTCCTTCCAGTCGCTCCACGGCGACATGAACGCGCTCAGACGAAACGAGCGGATTCCCTCCGCCTCCGCGTCCGGGTTGCGCTTAATCCACCTGCCCGGCTGGCGCTTGGTCTGGTGCTCCCGGCTCTCCTCGCGGCACTTCGGGCACACCCAGCGGATGTTCTTGGCCTGCTTCTCCTTTTCGCCGCCCGCTTCGGTTTCCACAATGTCAAACTTGATGTCCTCAAACCGGATAAAGCTGTACTCCCCGCAGTGCGGGCACTGCACATGCCACTCTTCTTGGGTGCCCTTCTTGTAGTGGCTCTCGATCGGTCCGTTCTTGATGGTGGGCGTGCTG
>OIYS01001025.1_pt1 | contig 15762 bp, 15 predicted proteins | sample 1588271 | NCBI WGS metagenome assembly OIYS01 (sample SAMN03283286) | human gut metagenome | biome: human-associated habitat; material: feces | host: Homo sapiens | place: Peru | collected 2012
AAAATTACTAAATTTAGATTTAAGTGGCTTTAATACAACAAATGTGACTACAATGGAGGCTATGTTTAATAATTGTTTAAGTTTACAAAATTTAAATTTAAGCAGTTTTGATACATCTAAAGTTACAACAATGAGAGTAATGTTTCAATCTTGTGAAAAACTAGAAACATTAGATTTAAGCAAATTTAATACAGCTAAGGTAGAAGATATGCGTTTTATGTTTAATAAATGTTACAATCTAGAATTTTTAAATATAAATAATTTTAATACGATAAGTGTAACAACTATGCAATATATGTTTAGTGAATGTAAAAAATTAAAAAATTTAGAATTAAATAGTTTTGATACAGCAAATGTGACTAATATGTATGCAATGTTTCAACATTGTGAAAATTTACAAACTTTAGATTTAAGTAACTTTAACACATCAAAAGTAGAAGATATGCGTTTTATGTTTAATAATTGTACAAAGCTTGAGAGTATAAATTTAAATAATTTTGATACTTCAAATGTAATAAATATGTATGCAATGTTTCAACATTGTGAAAATTTACAAACCCTAGATTTAAGTAATTTTAAAACATCAAAAGTAATAGATATGAGCTTAATGTTTAATAAATGTTCAAATTTGCAAACTTTAAATTTAAATAATTTTAATACAAGTAATGTAACAAATATGAAAGCTATGTTTAGTGAATGTTCAAATATTCAAAGTTTGAATTTAAGTAATTTCGATACATCAAAAGTAACAGATATAAGCTATATGTTTGATAATACAGAAAATCTAAATACAATAAATATAAATAAAGCAGATTTTACTAAAGTAACAATTTTCGAATATATGTTTAATTTAAGTGGAGTAACAAGTATTATAGTAAAAGATGAAACAGCAAAAACATTTATAGAAGCACGACTTCTAGACGCAAGTATTACAGGTGTAACAGTAACAATAGGATGAAGACTGATATTTCAGTCTTTTTTAATATTTTATAAAATTTACAATAAAATTATATAGGTGATACTATAATGAAAAATAAAAAAATAGAATTAACTTTATTTATAAGTGTAATAGTAATATCTTTATTTGGCGTTATAATGATATATTCATCATCATATATATGGGCTGAATATAAATATAATGATCCATATAAATATTTAAAAAATCAATTATTATTTTTCTTTATAGGTATATTTTTAATGATTTTTATAAGTAGAATTGATTATAAAAAATATTTTAAATATTCAAATAAGATATTAGTTATTTGTATCTCTTTACTAATACTTGTTTTAATACCTGGAGTTGGTACTGTTAGAAATGGTTCACGTAGTTGGTTTGGTATAGGATCTTTTGGTATACAACCTAGTGAATTTGCTAAACTTGGATTAATTATTTTTACTAGCAAATATCTTTCTAATAATCCAAATAGTATGAAACATTTTAAGAAAGGGGTTTTACCAATCCTTTTGATAACACTCTTAATTTTTGGAATTATTATGTTACAACCAGACTTTGGTACAGGAACAATTCTTGTTATGACAATTATTGGAATTTTATTTGTAGCAGGACTTGATATTAAAATATTTCTTAAATTTGGAATGGTTGGGCTTATTGGTGTTGTAGGACTTATAGTAGTGGCGCCCTATAGATTAAAAAGAATATTATCATTTTTAGATCCTTGGAGTGATCCTTTGGGTAGTGGTTTTCAAATAATTCAATCGCTATATAGTATAGGTCCAGGTGGATTGTTTGGTCTTGGATTTGGAAATTCAATACAAAAACATTTTTATTTACCAGAACCACAAACAGATTTTATATTTTCAATAATTTCAGAAGAATTTGGTTTTTTAGGTATAGTTATAATATCTTTATTATTTATATTAATTTTTTACAACTGTTTAAAGATAAGTATGAAGTGTAATGACTTATTTGGAAAGTATTTATCTTTTGGAATAACGTTTGGATTAATATTTCAAGCAATACTTAATTTAAGTGTAGTAGTAGGTCTTATTCCTGTTACAGGAGTAACACTTCCATTTTTAAGTTACGGTGGGTCTAGTTTGCTTATAACAATGACAAGTATAGGTATAATATTAAATATATCAAGATATGAAAATTAATACTATTCTATTTTCTAAATTAATATGTTATAATTAAATTGAATAGGAGAGATTTTATGAAAATATTTAAAAGAATAATCGCATATTTATTAGACATAGTTTTAGTTATTTCTATATCTACATTAATATCAAATAATTCTTACATAAATAAGGATTATAATAAGTACAAAAAAACTTATAAAGAGTATGAAGAAAAATACACTGCTTATGAGGATTTTATAAGTGACATAGAAAAAAAATATAAAGATGAAACATTAAATGAAAAAGAAATAAAAGAATTGGTTAATACTTATCCAAGTTATAAGAAATATTTTAGTGATATTAAAGAAATAGATAAAGATAACTATGAAGAATTCATTGGAAAAATTAATGATGATTTTAAAGATACTCAAGAAGATTATAGTTATAAGTTATCAAAATATTCTATAATACCTGGAATTATAAGAATTATGAGTTTTCTTTTATATTTTGTTGTTATTCAATTTTATGTTGGTAATACACTAGGTAAAAAAATAATGAAATTAAAAGTAGTACCAAATGGTAATAAAAAATTAAATATATTAAATTATTTTGTTAGAAGTTTAATTGTAAATGAAGTATTTGTAAATATTTTAAATATAATATTTATGTTAATACTTTCTAAAAATAATTTTATAATATATTCCAATATAATGTATGTTATAACATATGCGATAGAGGTTTCCATAATATTTATGATGGCATTTACTAAAGATAATAGAGGTTTACACGATTATGCTGCTCAAACTAGAGTTGTTGAAATAAAAGGGGAGAAGGATCATGAAGTGTAAAAGATGTGGTGATAATATAGATGAGAATGAAATATTTTGCGAGTCATGTAAAAAGGAATTAAAAAAAGAATCTTCTAAAAGTAAAGTTGAAGAATTGGAAGAATTAATAAATGAAAATAAAAAATTAAATGAATTAGAACAAACAAAGGAACTAACTGATTTAACTAATTTAGTAGAACAAGAATTAGAAAATGAAGAGATAATTACTCCAGAAGAGGATGTAAAACAAGAAATATCAGAGGAAAAGACTGTAGAAGTTCCAAAAGAGGAACCAACTTTAGAAGACAAACATAGCAAAAAGAAGAATAAAAAATTAATTATAATTATTTCTATAATAGTTGGAGTTTTAATTATAGGAATAATTATTACTTGTTTACTATTAAATGGTAATAATAAAGAACAAGAAGAAGTAATAGATTATAAAAAAGTATTAAATGATTATGGAGATTATACTAAAAAAATAGTAAATGATTATATAAAAGAACATGATGAAACACCGACTTGGCAACAAATAATAGATTTAATAAAATTTAAAAAATATGAAGTTATTTGTAATACTCACGATATTTATAAAGATGGTTCAATATATTTAAATAATTGTAAAATAAATAACAAAACAATTAAATTTACTTATGGAAAAAAACAAGAAGAAGAAAAGATAGGAAAAACAATTAATATTTTAAAAAATGTATTGAATTCTTATGGTTATTATGAATACTCTACAACTGATGGAGAACAAGTGGGAAGTGTTACTTGTATAAGTGAAGATTGTCAGTATGTAACAGCTTTTGATAATTATGCAATAATAAAAGAAAACCAAGAATATTATTTATATAATTATGTAAATAATTCTTTAGAATTTGGTCCATTTGAGGTAGAAAACATTGATAATCCATACTCATATACATTAAATTACATAAAAAAATTATATGGTATAGTATATAAAAAAGATGGTAATACTTATATTTATTCTTTACTTACAAATAAAACTTTAAAAAGTAATAAAGGATATTTATTAAGTAGTCAATCATTTATGGATATATCACTTATTTATAAATATGGATATGCTGTATTTGTTGATAATGATAAATATAATTTTGTTAATTTAAAAACAGGTAATGTTAGTTATACTATAAATGATACATTAACTTCTATAATAGAAGATAGTGAAGGTAAAAATTTATATATATCTACAATTAATAAAGAAACTGGTAATATAAAATTATATAATAATAATGGAAAAGAATTATTTAAAGATGAAGATATTAAAAATTATAAAATATCTAAAAATAGCATTATTGTAAGTAGCGGTAAAAGATTTAGTGTATACGATAATAATTTAAATTTAAAATTAAAAAGTTCTAACTATGATAGTGTAATGTATCTTTATGATGATTTTGTTGTTGTATTGAATAAAAAACATTTAAGTATAGTTGATTTTAATGATAAAATACTTGCTACTTTTGATGATGAATGGGATAATAACAAATACACATTTCATTATATGAATTCTGGATGGAATACTGTAGATGGTAAATATGGTATTTATTTAACAATTCAAGATAAATCTAAAGACTTTGGTTCAATGGGAAGCTGGTTAAAACTTTATTATATTAAAGAGACTGGTGAAACTGGAGTACTTGAGATGAATAATATGAATTAAACTTCTTAGTTTTAAGAAGTTTTTTTGTTAAAAAAAGATACTTATTTAAGATAGTACCTTTTTATAAATAAAATTCATCAATTTCAGTATGTATTCTATCTGTATTATCATGTATATAAAATATAGTTTTATATGTATTAATTATACTAGGATAACTTGTGTAGTTTAATATATCAGATAGTGATAACACACCAACAATTTCATTATTATCTTTTACTAGTAATCTTTTAACTTTATATTTTGACATAGTATCTAAAGCGCTTTTTATACTATCATTTATATCTATATATACTATATTATTTGTTATATAAGATTTAATACTATCATTTATATTATTTAAATTAGAAATAGCTAGACATATATCTCTATCTGTAATAACACCCACAAAATCATTATTCTTTTTTATTGGTATAAAACCTATATTATTTTTTTTCATAAGGCTTGCTATATCCTTAAATGAATCGTCTGTATTACCACTTATAATTTTATAACTCATTATATCTTTTATCATATCATCACCACATATATTTTTTCCTAAATTTAATATATTATTCATATATTTTAGTATGAATAGAATGCATTTAAAAAAAAGAAAAGTCAAAAAAAATAATATAATAAATAAAATAATAATAATTTTAGTTTTACTTATTATAGCTATTATTTATATATTAAAAATATTTAATGAAAAAGCTATACCTCATATAGATAGTTATTCTAAAATAGAAGCAAATAAAATAGTTTCTAATGTAATAAGTAGTACTGTATCTGAAAATATATCAAAATATAAAAATATTAATGATTTAATTATTACTAATAAAGATTCTACAGGTAATATTAAAAATATAGATTTTAATATGTCTTTAGTAAATGATGTATTGGTATCATCTACTAAGTTAATAGAACAAAATTTAGAGTATTTAGAAAGTGGTAATGTAGATAAATTAAAACTAAATAGTTCTTTATTAAGTAATAAGAAAAAATTAAATAAAGGAATAATATATGAAGTACCAAGTGGAGTTATATTTGATAATGTGTTGCTTAATAATATTTTTCCTAAAATACCTGTGAGACTTAGTTTAGTAGGTAATATTTTTTGTAGAATAAATACAGATGTTAAAGAGTATGGTATTAATAATGCTTTAATTAAAGTGAATATAAATGTAACAGTAGAAGTAAAAATATTACTGCCATTTATATCAAATAATACTACTATAGAGGTTGATATACCAATTTTAATGAAAGTAATAGAAGGTAATGTACCGAGTTATTATTTTGATGGATATCTATCATCACCTAGTATAACAAAAAGTATTAATGATTGATAAAATATAGTAAAAAATAATGATTTTGTGTTATACTATTATTGGTGATAGTATGGCTAAGGAAAAAAGAGTAGTAAAAAAGAAAGTAAAACTATTATTTATTATAGTATTTATGATAATACTTATAATAGGCTTATTATTATTTATTCCAAAATTAGTAAAACCAAAAGATAGACTAAATACCTATTATATCTCTAGTAATGAGAATGAAGTTTTACTTTATGATCAGAATTATAAAGAAACTGATAAAATAATAAGAGGTAGTAAAGTAGATGTTTATAGTAGTGAACAAGAAAATAATAATATATTTTATAAAAAAATAAAATTAAATAATAAGATTTATTTAATAAATAAAGAAAATATTACTGATAAAGAAAATGAGATAATAAAAGAGAAAAAATTATATGTTAGGACGCCAGTAACTGTATATAAAGATTCAAGTTCTTCTAAAATTTTATCTTATATAAAAAAAGGAGAAGAAATTGAAATTATAGGATTTGATAAAGTACTTAGTGATGGTAGTATTAATAGATATAAAATTAAATATAACAATATAGAAGGATATGTTTATGGTAAGTATTTAGTTAATACTAAAGAATTGAGTGATAAATTATATGATGAGGGTGGAATTTTAGAATATATGTCTGGTATGGGAGATACTTTAGGTGGAGGGAATGCTACTTTCTTAGATTATTATCCATATCAAAAGCCTAAATTTAAAGATAATGTAATGCCAGATGAAGTAAGAGCTCTTTATATTAATAGTGCAGCTGTTAAAGATATAGAAGCTTATATAGATTTCGCACTTAACAATAATATAAATGCTTTTGTAATAGATATAAAAGATAATACATCACCAGCATACAATTCTCCAGTTATGAAGGAATATTCTATTACAAATTATAATCACGCTCTAAATGATTATGAAGCTTATAAATCATATGTGAAAAAAGCAAAAGAAGCAGGTATATATGTAATTGGAAGAATTACTACATTTAAAGATTCTTATTATATTGAAGATAATAAAGAGGACGCTATAAAGAATTCAAATGGGGAACCTTTTAGTCATAATGGATCTTATTGGCCAAGTGCTTTTAATAGAAATGTTTGGCAGTTTAATGTAGAACTTGCAAAAGAAGCTGTAACAGAAATAGGGTTTAATGAAATTCAATTTGATTATGTAAGATTTCCTGATAGAACAACTAAATTAGAGCGCACAGGAAAAATTAATTTAAATAATACTTATGATGAAGAAAAAGCTAGTGCCTTACAGACTTTTGTTATGTATGCATGTGATGAGATACATAATGTAGGAGCATATGTTTCAATAGATGTATTTGGTGAGAGTGCTTCTAATTATGTAACTGCTTATGGTCAGTTTTGGCCAGCTATTTCAAATGTAGCAGATGTAATAAGTGGTATGCCATATCCTGATCATTTTAATGCTCATGAATATGGTATAAAAGAAGTTGTTTGGACAGTTCCATATAAAGTTTTAAATGAATGGGGTAAACAAGTTAAATCAAAACAAGAAGTAATACCAACTCCAGCTGTTGTTAGGACTTGGATTCAAACTTATAATACAGTAAAACAGCCAAGTGTAATTTATGATTCAGACAAAGTAATAGAGCAAATACAAGCTTTGTATGATAATGGACTAAATGGTGGATATATGACTTGGAATTCATCATCAAATTTAACAAAATATAAAGAAATTAGTTATTCGTTTAAGAAGGTGTACAAATGATTGAAGTAAATAATATAAAATATAAATTAATAGAAAATTATAAAGATGGTTTTGATGCAGATACATTTAAAGAAAAGTATACAGAATATTTTGAGCCATATGATTATATAATAGGTGATTGGTCTTATGGTAAGTTAAGACTTAAAGGTTTTTGTACAAAGTTAAATAAAATGTGCAACAAAATAAATGATATTAAATTTAAAGATAATTATATAAAAGAATTATGTAGTTATGATTGTAAATATTTTATTTTAGAAAAAGAAAAAGATGTAAAATAGAATTAAAATTTAAAAAAAATAAGTAAAACTTAATTACTTATTTTTTTCTATGTGGTATACTGTAGTAAAGTAGGTGTTTATATGAAAGATGCATTAGACCACAAATGCCCTAGTTGTAATGCAGTATTAAGGTTTAATCCAGAAGGTCAAAATTGGGTATGTGAGTATTGTAAAAAAAGTTATAATTTAGATGATTTAAATTCATACATAGAATCAACTGGTAAACAATTAAATGAGACAATTAATTCTAGTGATGATTTAGATACTTATAGTTGTCCAAATTGTGGAGCTGAGGTAATAGCTGATCCTAATGTCAGCACAACATCATGCATATACTGTAAAAATACAACTATATTAAAAAGTAAATTACAAGGAGAATTTAGTCCTAAGTATATAATACCGTTTAAAAAAACAAAAAAAGATGCAATAAAAGCATTTAAAAATATAAGAAAAGGTAGATTACTTACTCCAAGTGAATTTAATAATAGTAAAAACATAAAAGAAATGAGTGGAGTATATATACCATTTTGGTTATATGATTATGATGCTAAAGGATTAATAGAAGCAGATTGTAAAAAGATAACTACTTGGAGAAGTGGAGAATATAAATATACAAAAACAGATACATATTTGGTAACTCGTGGTGGAGATATGTCTTTTAATAAAATACCTGTAGATGGTTCTAAAAAGTTTGCAGATAATATTATGAATTCTATAGAACCTTTTAAATATGAGGACCTAAAGACATTTAATTATTCATATTTGTCAGGATTTTTATCTGAAAAATATGATATATCAAAAGGTGAAGCAGAAGTAATCGCACAAAATAGAGTAAAGACTTCTTTTATAAATCAAATGAAAAAAGACATGAGCGATTATGATGAAATTGAAAGTATTAGACACTCAATTAATTTAAATAATAAAGATAATTCATATGTACTTCTTCCAGTATGGATGTTAAATATAAAATATAAAAACAAAATATATACGTTTGCTATGAATGGACAAACTGGTAAAATGGTAGGAAATATACCAATAGATAAAGGAAAAGCAATATTAATATGGGTAATGTTATTTTTACTTACATTTACTATTTCTTTTGCACTTAGTTATTTTAAGGTGATATAATGAAAAAATTAAGAATAATTATAATTTTATGTTTAATGTTTATAGGTATTGGTAGTGTTAATGCTTTTGATAATTCATTAAAAATATATGATTATGCACAAGTACTTACAGAGAAAGAAGAGACAGCTTTAAAGGCAAAAATTGATAAATATATAAATACTTATCAAATGGATATGGTATTAGTTGCAGTTCGTTATCATAGTAAATCAAATATAGAAGAATATACAAAAGCTTTTTATCAAACAAATAATTTTGGTACAGGATTAAATAAAGATGGAATAATATTTGTTCTTGACTTAAGCAAAGGTGAATCATATATTTTAGTAACTGGTAAAGCTGTTAAAATATATGATAGTAATAGAATAAATAAAATTAATTCCAAAATAGATTTAAAATCAAGTTCATATAACATATTTAATACATTTATAACAAATGCAGATAAATTTGCAAAAGAAGGTGTTGATTATTCAAAGTATGATACTAAAATATCAGTTGATTGGATTAAAATTATATTAACCTCATTTATAATACCTACAGTAATACTTGTAATATTAATATTAAGAAATAAAATGATACATAAGAAAAATGATGCTGATTACTATTTGGTAGATGGAAGTTTAGTAATAAATACAAGAGAGGATAAATTTATAACTACAGATACAACACAAACTATAATAAATAATAATACAAAAAAATAGAGGGAAAAGTATGAGAAATAAAGGTTTTACTTTAATAGAATTACTAGCAGTAATAACAGTAATTGCAATCATAGCTACAATTACAGTAATAGTTACAAATAAAATTATAAAAAACACAAAAAATACTCTTTTAGAAAGACAAAAATTAACTATAGAAGAAGCAGCTAGAGATTATTATTTAAAGGAAGGTATGAATGCTAATTTTGATTCAAAAGAAAGTTGTGTTAATTTATCTAAATTATTATCAAAAGGATATTTAGAAACAAAAGAAGTTATAAATCCAAAAACAAAAGAGACAATGGATGGATCTGTTATTATAACATATAGAGCGAATCAATATAATTATAAGTATCAAGATACTGTATGTGATTCTTCAAATGGTTAGGTAGTATATTTTGATGTAACAAATGGAAAAAAATGCGATAATTATATAGAAACACAAAGTAATATAGGAGTAAATAGTGGATGTATGAAATTTTATGCATTTAATGATGCTGATTGAGATACAGTAAATCTTTTATTAGATCATAATACCACAGCATTAGTACAATGGAATGATAATTATTATGACGAAAATGGAATGCCAAGTAATGTAAATGGACCTGACAATGTATTAGAACAATTAAAATCAGATACGGCAGCATGGCAAGGTGTTGAAAGCCCAACTACATATAATGTTGATCAAGATGTTCAAACTGGAAGAGCAAAATATATAATAAATTATAGAGATGGAGGATATAATGCTCGATTAATTACAATACAAGATATAGATCAAATAACAAAAATACATCTTGGAATGAATCAATTTTAGAGTTTGGATATTTTTTTGATACAAAAACTTCAAATTATAGTGAGACTTGTAAAAGTGGAAATGCAAGCGGATGTAAGTATGGATGGCTGTATGATAGAACAGGTACAGATTGTAAAAAATATGGTTGCTCAAATAATGCAGATTTAAGTATGAAGGGAAACGGTTATTGGACTTCTTCAGCAAGTCCTTATTCTAGTTATGCATGGGGTGTTGATTATAAAGGCGGAGTGTCTATTTATTATGATTTAGAACCCTATCAAATTAAATACTCATTCCAATATGGTATTCGTCCAGTAATAGAAATTTTAAAATCTAAATTAGATTAATTTAGAATATTAAATTGTTTGCTAATTATATAATTTAGTTAAATAGTAATATAATGTGTTTTTATAAATAATACATTATATCTTTTTTTTTATTTTTTTGATATAATGATTTAGGTGGTTTTATGGAGAACTTAATTTTAATTAAATATGGAGAACTTACAACAAAAAAAGCAAATAGAAATGCTTTTATTAAATTGCTTGCCAATAATATAAAAAATATATTAAAAGGTAATGAATTTAATATTAAATATGATAGAGTTAGAATGTATATTGAGTGTAATGATGCACCTAGTATAGTTCAAAAATTAAAAAATGTTTTTGGTATACATGGAATAGTTATATGTCATAAAGTAAATACTAATGTTGATGATATAAAAGATAAAGTACTTGAACTTTTGAAGAAAGAAAATTTTAATACTTTTAAAATTAATACTAAAAGGGCAGATAAATCATTTGAAATACATAGTATGGATTTTAATAATATAATAGGAGGTCATGTACTTAGAAATATTGATTGCAAAGTAGATGTTCATTCTCCTGATATTATGGTGACTATAGAGATAAGACCTGAAGGAACTTTTATTTATACTAATGAAATAAAAGGTATTGGTGGATATCCTGTTGGTATTCAAGGTAAAGGTATGTTAATGTTATCAGGTGGTATAGATTCCCCTGTAGCAGGCTATTTAGCTTTAAAAAGGGGAGTTGATTTAGAATGTTTGTATTTTGAATCACCACCTCATACTAGTATAGAAGCTAAAAACAAAGTTATTAAACTTGCTAGTATTATTAATGAGTATTCTGGTAATATAAAAGTAAATGTAATTCCTTTTACTCGTCTTCAAGAAGCTATATATAAAAATGTTCCTGATTCTTATGTTATTACTATAATGAGAAGAATGATGTATAGAATAGCTTATAAATTAGCTATAAAAAATAATTGTAAAGTTATAATTAATGGAGAATCTATTGGACAAGTAGCAAGTCAGACTCTAACTAGTATGAGTGTTATTAATAGTGTAACCAATTTTCCTGTTATTAGACCTGTAGCTTGTATGGATAAGTTAGAAATAATAGATATAGCATGTAAAATTAATACTTATGAAACAAGTATATTACCTTATGAAGATTGTTGTACTATATTTTTACCAACTCATCCAGTAATCAATCCTGATATCAATAAATGTTTATTGTATGAAATGAGTTTTGATTATGAGAAACTTATTGATGAATGTATTGATTCTGTGGAAGTTATAACTAATTTAAAAAATGATAATTATAATGATTTGTTATAACGGAAAAAATTACCAAAAATTTTTAGTATAAATTTCATCTTTGTACACAAATTAAAAATGTACAGGAGGTGAAATTATGAATAACAAATTAAATAGTAAATTTGTTGTACCTGGAGCTAAACAAGCAATCGAAAAAATGAAATATGAAATAGCTAGTGAATTAGGAGTTAATATGGGTCCTGATGCTACTTCAAGAGCTAATGGTTCAGTTGGAGGAGAAATCACTAAGAGATTAGTTCAAATGGGTGAACAACATTTAGGTGGAACTAACTACCAAGCTAAATAAGAAAATGGATAGCGATTATTTGCTATCTTTTTATTTAAAAAGCTCTAATACATAGAACTTTTTAAAATAGATGGATACTTTTTGGGAAAATATTACTAAAGAAGAAAATGAAGAGCTTTTAACATATAAATCATTTCCCTTTATTATTCTTTGTATTAAATAAAAATTTATTAGTAGTAGAAATTACTAGTAAGAAAATATTTGACTGGAAAAAATATTCAAGTGTTAAAAATATATTAGTACAGATAATATTAATGAGGTGAAATTATGAATAATAAGTTAGTTGTTAAAGGTTCTAAAGACACTATAGAAAATTTAAAATACGAGATATCACGTGAACTTGGAATAACACTAGGTGCTGATACAACAAGTAGATTAAATGGTACTGTAGGTGGTCTTATGACTAAAAGACTTGTAGAATTAGGAAAACAATATTATAGAGATACTATGAATTATAAAAGATAAGTTTACTTGTCTTTTTTTATACGCAAAAATAGACAATTCGTGCAATTTCGTTTACTTATAAAAATTATGATGTATAATAGTTAAACTATTAAATTTATTGACTTAATTTATTTAAGTATGTATAATTTAAGTAGTATTTATATCCAAGAGGGGGAAAATTATGGAAGATAAACACTATAAATTAGATAAAGAAGAAAGTAAAAAGATGACAGGATATGCATCAATAGATAAACCATGGCTTAAATATTATAATTTTGATGTTGATTCAATTGAAATTCCTAAAATGTCAATGTATCAAATGGCGGAAATGTTTAATAAGAATAGGTTAAATAGTACAGCAATTGAGTTAAGAAATAGTTTTAATAATTTTAAAAAAGGGCATAAAATATCTTACAAAGATTATTTCGAGAAAATAAAACAATTTGCAAAAGCATCATATTTATTAGGAATAAAAATTGATGAGATAGTACCAATGATTTTGCCAAACATACCTGAAAGTAGAATTTCTATTTATGGATTAAATTTTATAGGAGCAACTCCTTATGCCTTAACTCCTATGTTAGCACCTGAAAAATTAGAAAGAATAATAAAAGAAAATGAAATAAAAAATATTATTTTATTCGCGGGTTTTTATAATAAATATAAAAATATTATTAATAATAATAAATTCGATAACATAATATATGTAAATGGTTATGAGTCTTTGTCCCCAATTGTTCGAGGTTTATGTAATTTTAGAGAATTATTTTGTAAATCAGATATTGATTTGCAAAAAATAAATAGTGATAGCATTGTTTCGTATAAAGAATTTATGAAAGAAGGAGAAAAATTAAAAGTAGATCTTAAACCATATTATAATGAAAATCATATTGCAGCAATCGTTGGTACTAGTGGAACTACTGGTGTACCTAAAGGTGTATGTTTAACCGACTACAATTTAAATTCTTCAGCTATACAACACATATCAACTGGATTGTTTCAACCAGAAGATAAATTTTTAGATGTGCTTTTACAATCAATAGCTTATGGATTAGCAGCTATGCATTATACTACTTGTGGTGGTTTAAATTCAATTCTAATTCCTGAATTAGTAACAGATAAAATAGGTATGCTTTTAAAAAAAGTGAAACCGGATCACTTTTTGGGTGGACCAGTTCATTGCTTGAATGTTTTAAGGAGTGATGAATATAAAAAAGGTGAAATTTCAATAATAAAGAATTATGTATCTGGAGGAGCAACTTTAAATAAAGATATTGAAAAAAAGTTAAATAATGTATCAGAGAATTATTTTGAAAATGGTACACCTAGTAAATTATTCGTAAGACAAGGATTAGGATCAACTGAAAATACGGGTGGTGGGTTATATGCTGTACCAGGAAGTTATAAATTTGGTGGAGTTGGAGTACCATTACCACTTGAAAACATAGGAGTTTTTGAACCTGGAACAGACAAAGAATTACCATATAATACACCTGGTGAATTATGTATTTGTGCACCAACAGTAATGAAGAAATACTTAAACAATTTAGAAGAAACCAATAAAACCTTAAAAGTCCATTCTGATGGAAAAGTTTGGCTACATATGGGAGATATAGGGATTATAGATGAAGACGGACAATTTTTTCATCAGGAAAGAATAAGTGGAATTTTTATGCGTAATGGATTTAATATTCATCCAAATAAAATTGCTGAATATATTGAAAGTTTACCATTTATTAAAAATTGTGCTGTAATAGGAATTGAACATCCTGATGAACAAATGGTTCCGGTAGCTTTTATATCTTTATGTGATAAATATAAAAATGAAAATGATATTAATTTAATAAAAAACAATATAATAAGTTTGTGCAAAAATAATTTAGATGATCCATCAATTCCAAAAGATATTGTAGTTATGGATGAGCTTCCATTAAATCTTGGTGGTAAGGTTGAATTAGATAAATTAAGAAAAAGTTATGGTAATACATTTGAAAAACAAAAAGTATTGAAATTAAAAAAATAAAAGTAAAAACTCTTTTATTTTTTTAAATATTATTATATAATTGTATCGAAAGTAGGTGTACTATATATGAATATGTTAATTTTTTCGTTTTGTAATTTAATCTATATATTAATGTTTTGTTTTGCATTCTTTTTTAAAGAAAGAGTAAAAACTTTGGATACAAAAATATATTCAAATATATTAATAATCAATTTGTTTGGAATTATAGTGGATATATTTGGCTATTTTTATTTTAAATTTTTAGGTATTAGTTCTTATACAAGTTTGCTTATATCAAAAGTTTATTTATTATATTATTTTTCGTGGGCCTTTTTATTTTTATTATATATTTTTATCATATCGTTTCGAAGCTTTTCAGAAAAAATTATTAAAACTGATAAAATATTTTATATAGTTTTATTTACAAATTTTGTAGTGTTTATATTAATATTAATTTTACCAACAAATATAGTATATAAAGATAATTTTTGTTATTCCACTGGGTTAAGTGTTAATTTTATTTATTTTTTGAGTTTTATAATGGTATTAATAATGATATTTTGTTTGTTAAAAAATATAAAAAAGCTTAACTCGAAAGAATATATACCATTAATGGTTTTTATTATTTTATCGTTAATTGTTATGTTTGTTCAAAATTCAAATCCCAAAATAACACTTTTATTAACTTGTCATTCTATAGTTACTGCATTAATGTATTTTACAATAGAAAATCCAGATGTAAAAATGATTCAAGAATTAGAGCTGGCAAAAAATACTGCTGAGAAGGCAAATAATGCCAAAAGTGATTTCTTAAGTAGTATGTCACATGAAATAA
>OIYS01001026.1_pt1 | contig 15756 bp, 9 predicted proteins | sample 1588271 | NCBI WGS metagenome assembly OIYS01 (sample SAMN03283286) | human gut metagenome | biome: human-associated habitat; material: feces | host: Homo sapiens | place: Peru | collected 2012
GTGTAGCATCAGTACAGCCTTCTTGGAGAGATAGAACAGAATTATTTGGTTACTTCAATGAATTCACCAAGAAGTTCAATGAAACAGAAGTATTAAAAGAACTCTATGTAGCGGGTTACACTGATGATATATATACAGTAATACTAGATGAAATGAATATTTCCAGAGTAGAATACTATTTTGCAGAGATGTTGTCAATACTAGAAATGCCAAATAAAGATGAATGGATAGTAGAATTAGTATCTAGTTCTTGGCCTGATGACCCAAAGAATATTGTCGATGGAAAATTAAAAATACCTGCTAACGTGTGGTATATAGGAACAATCAATAACGATGATTCAACCTTTATGGTAACAGATAAAGTATATGATAGAGCAATGCCATTGGATATCAATGATAAAGGACAAGTATTTGAACCAATCGAGACAGAAGCCCAAGATATAAATTATACATATCTAGATAAATTATTTAGTGAAGCTATGCAAAACAATCCGATATCAGAAGACACCCTAAATAAAATAAATGAAATGGATGATTATGTTATTAAGCATTTCAGAATAGCTTTTGGTAATCGTATCGTGGCACATATGAAAAAGTTTGTACCAGTATATGTTGCATGTGGTGGTGAAGAAGTAGATGGCGTAGATTATTTCATAGCCAGAAAAATATTAAGAAAGTTTGAGCAATTAAATATATCATACATTAGAGATGAAATAGATGGTTATATTGAATTCCTAGATAAAACATTTGGAAAAGGAAAAATGAAAGAATGCGAAGAATATTTACTTAGATTGAAAAAATTGACATAGGAGGTCTAAAATGAATGAACTAGAAATAATTAGTTTATATAATGAAGCAAATGAAGAACAAAATAATAGATTTTCTGAAAATATAAGTTCAAATCTTCATGTAAAAACAGCCTATGACAGAGTAAATACAAACTTTGAATGGCTCGAAATAATGGAAGACACAATAAGATATTTAGATAATATTTTAAGAAATCCAAACCGATTCATAATAAATGAAGAAGATATAGTAAAAATAGAATTAGCACGCCGTGTAACTGTAGAAAGTATCAAACATTTATCAAAGAACACAAACCTAATCCAAGACTATAATAAAGAAACAGGAGATGTTCGCCCAAGCAAAATACTAAACATAAATAAAGAAGAAAGTTTTGATACATATGAAAATCGTTTTATATATAGTTTAATCAAAAATATGAAATTCTATATAGATAGAAAAAAGAGAAATCTAGTAGAAGAGTCCTATAGCAAAGATGATAAAACCTTAGAATATAATGCTAAGAGCAACATAGGAAAAGAAAATATTGATATAACAATGACTATCAATTCAAAAAAAAATGATAAAAAAAATAGTAAAGATGAATCAGGATTAACCATATCAGAAAGAATAGAAAAACTAGAAACGCAAATATCTGATTTAACATCATCATCAGTATATCAAACCATAGATAAAAAGCATATATCACTAGTAACATCTCCAATAAAAAAAACAAATGTAATACTTAAAAATGTTAATTTTCAGTATGCAGTAAAGCTTTGGAATTATATGCAATCACATATGGAAGATGATACAACCAAGGATAAAGGTGCAAATGACTATTATGATGATGGAAAATTAAAAAAATTAATAGATGAGTCGTTTCTATTAGATTATCTAGTTCTAGATACAATAGGAAAAGAAGAATCAAAAGTAGATAAAAAAGAGGTTACCGAAAAAATAGTGGGCAATATGATAGAAAAAGTAATAACAATAGACTCAAGTATTGATGAGAAAAAAATAAAAGAGATAATAGATAAACAATATAGTATAATAAAATACAAAACAGTAGTAAATGAAAAACAAATAGAAGAACTTTATAAAAAGTATATGGATAAATACTTAGAAGATATAAGAACAATAGAAATATAGTGGTGATTAAAATGATAGAAAGAATAAAAAACAATAAAGCATTAAAAATAATATTAATGATAATTAAAGCAATAATATCCCTATTTATAGTAGTAGTAATTAGTATAATATTCATTCAAAGAATATCAAATAACAAACTCTCATTAGGAGGTTATAGTATATACACAATCATAACAGAAAGTATGGCTCCAAAATATAAAGTGTACGATATGGTAATATCAAAAAAAATAAGTACCAATGAAATAGCAGTAGGAGATGATGTCGTATATCAAGGGAAAAAAGATGATTTTGCCGGAAAAATAGTAACCCATAAAGTAATAAAAAAAGAAATCAGACAAGGAAAAACATACTTTCATACTAAAGGTATTGCCAATGATGTAGAAGACCCGTTAGTAGAAGATAATCAAATATTAGGAAAAGTAGTATATAAAAGTAGGATATTAAGTTTAATAAGTAAGGTAGTAAATAATCCATATGGTTTCTATTTTGTAGTATTTGTGCCATTTGCCATATTATTAGTAATGGAATTAATAGATATAATAGAAGAAAGAAAAGAAAAAAGTCTAAGTAGGTGATACTATTGAATGACAAAAAAAAGAAAAAAAAGAGAAGGATTAAATTAAGAACAATATTTTTTCTAGCCATAACTCTAGCATCAAATAGTTTTGCTTGGTTTATATACTCAACAAAAGTATCAAATAACATAACTGCAAAAGTAAGAAGTTGGCATGTAAACTTTGAAGTAGGAACAGGAGAGACAGTAGAAGAATATATAGAAATAAATATAGATTCCTTATATCCAGGTATGGAAAATTATCAAAAAGTATTAAAAGCTTCAAATAGTGGTGAAGCTGATGCTCATATAAAATATGAAATAGAAAAAGCGACTATATTAGGAGATGACCTTTTATCACTATATTTAACTGATGAAGAAATAATAAATAAAATAAGAAGTGATTATCCTTTTACTATAAACTTCAATGTATCAAATGATATAATACCAAAAGGTGGTGGCGAGGCAACAATAACAATAGATGTAAACTGGCCATATGAAAGTGGTAATGATAAAGAAGATACTTATTGGGGTAATAGAGCATATGATTACCATAAGGAAAATAGTAATCTTCCTAGTATAAGTTTAGTAGTAAAAATAACAGCAGTTCAAGTAGAATAAAGAAGAAAATCTTCTTTTTTTTGCCTCTCGTGCCTAAGGTCACTCTAGGTTTTTGAAGCCATTTGTCTTCAAAAAAAGTTTTGAGCTTATAATCTCAAAACTAACGATTCTATTTAATTTGAATGAATGAAAGGTTAACATTCATTTTAGCTGATTTACCATTTTTGGTTGCCTCAGTATCGGCAGCATTATCCATAGAACTATTCTCTCCATCATCCCATAGAACATATACCCTAATATTAATAGGAGACTTATTATCATTATAGAAAACAGTATTAGAAATAGATTGATTATCTCTATCTAGATTAATAGTATTACCATTATTAATAGAATATTTAGTTGCAACCAAATCAGTAACAGAACTATCATCATTGACAGAAAAATTAATATCATATTTAAAAGAAACATCAGCTTCTGTAGCATCAATAACAAGGTCAAAATACCCTTCACTAGTTGGTGCAATAATACCACTAGCAATATTTTCATTGCCATCAAAAACAGGAACAATAACAGCATTAGCAGTACTTCCTTCACGGATATCCTTATTATTAACAAGAATTCTCCATCTTGCAACGTTCATACTTGCCTTTTCACTAGTAGAAGTAAGATATTTAGCATAAGATTCTTGTATAAAAAAGATACACAAAACAAAAGATAAGAAAGCTAAAATAAAAACAAAATGTCTTTTTTCCATTCACATACCACCTATCATATAAAATTATAGCATAAGAATAGTCAATAAGCAATAACTAGAAAGTAAATATAATGTCTAATATAATGTAAAATTATTAGGAGTTAATTGAATCATTATAATAATTATGTTAAAATAAAGTAGAAGGTAAGGGAGTAATTATGGCTAAAGAAGTAGTGGTAAAGGCAAAAAAAGTTTATGGTAGAAAAAAGAAGTATAGTAATATAAAACTAATATTGTCAATAGTTCTTATTGTATTAGCTCTAATATTCATTGTATTAGGAGTAATATATAAAGGAGGAAAGTTCACCATAACACTAGATAAAAGATTATCTTCAGAAAGTGGAATTGTAATATATGAAGATTCAGTAATAAAAGAGTCAAAAAGAAAACTATCAGCAAGAGATTTAGAGTTTATGGATAATATATCAATAGATTGGATTCCTAAAAATATAGATACCGAAGGTGATGGATCACATAATGGAGAAAATTATATAGCTTACACATTCTACATAGAAAACGAAGGACAAAAAACAATAAACTATTGGTATACAATCATAATAGATGATGTAATAAAAAATGTAGATGAAGCTGCCAGAGTAATGGTATATTTAAATGGAGATAAAAAAGTATATGCCAAAGAAAACTCCTATACAAAAGAACCAGAAAAAGATACCATTCCATTTTATAGTAAGAAAGAAGCAGTATTAGAACAAAGAAAAGACTTTAAACCAGGTGATATAGATAAGTTCACAATTGTAATATGGTTAGAAGGTGACGACCCAGATTGTATTGATAATATTCTTGGTGGAGAAATAAAAATGCATATGGAAATAAGAGAAGAACATAAGGAAGAGAGTATAAATAATGAAAAAGAATAAAAAGAAAAATAAAAATAAAAAAAGAAAGTATCGTTTATTTTATCTATTATTACTATTATTAATAACCACACTATCATTATCCGTATCATCATATGCCTGGTTTACCACCAACAGACTAGTAAAAGTAGATTTACTAAATGTAAACGTTCGAGCTCAAGGAGGTATAGAAATATCTGTAGATGGAGCAAATTGGAAATCATCAGTATCAGTAGATGACATAGTAACAGCAGGCAATACATATCCATCAAATACAAATCAAGTACCTCTTACATTAGAAGCGGTTTCAACAGCAGGTAAAATAGAAGATGGTAAATTAATGATTTATCATGGTAATGCAGTAAACAACACTAAAGGGGACTACATTCTTGAAACAACAAGAAGTATTGAAACAGCGTCATCAGGAGAAACATCAACAGGGAAGTTTATAACATTTGATTTATTTCTAAAAACAAATAATAACACTCAAATATATTTAACACCAGATTCAAATATAACTTATGGAGGAGATAAATCAGTAGGAATAGAAAATGCCGTTCGTATAGCATTTATTGAAGAAGGAACAACCTTTACAGGAGCTCCATTAAATACTATTCAATCATTAATAACAAATAGTCAAGATAAAGTACATATTTGGGAACCAAACTATGATACCCATACCGAATATGGTATTGCAAATGCAAAAGATGTATATAAAATGAATATAACAAACCCATCTGAGCCATTAAGTTATGATGGTGTATCAAGTGAAATAACTAAGGCATTAGGAGTTACCACAAGTGATGCAAATGAAACAAAATATCCTTTATATTTCCAAAAAGTAAATATAGATTATTATAGCAAGAATAACTTTGATAATAATGTACAAATATTTAATATCAATAGTGGAATAACAAAAATAAAAGTATACATGTGGATAGAAGGTCAAGATGTTGATTGTGAAAACAATGCCGCTATTGGAAATGTATCATTAAATCTAAGTTTTACTACTAATCCATCTTAAAATAAGATGGATTTAATTTACTTCTTCGACATAATATGATATACTTAATATGATGGATAGTAGGTGGTAAGAATGCAAAAGTCAATGAATAAAGTCAAACAAAAAATAAAACTTTTAAAAGATAATACAAAGATTAAAGTTCGTCTTTTAGTTGCAGTCTCATCACTATTTTTACTTTTAATAGGAGTAACAACATTTTTTTCTACCTATAGTGATTTGATATTAGAGTTTAATGAAGACCCAGATTATGTAGAAAGTTCAGTAAAAGATAATAAAGTAATAATAAATGAAACAGAAAGCGATTATTATTACTATAAATCTCAAAACTATACATCTAATGATGGAACGCTTCCTACTACTGATAATAAAGATATATATAATGATAATAATTTAGTTCAAACTAAGATAACATATAAAGGTAATGATGGTACTAATAAGGGGTATGTATCATTATCTGAAAGACAAGATACTTATGTATATTTTAAAATGTTTGAAGTAAATGATAATAATACTGTTGATAAAAGCGATGACTATGTATTAATAGAACTAATAGATAATCCTTTTACTGATAGACCAGGTGATCGTGGATTTAATGGTTGGTATACTGATTATCAAAATGCTAAAATAAGTTATGATAGTAATTATTATGAAAGATATGTTAAAGTACCAGTAACTTATAAAGATGGTAAACCAGAGAAAATAGATATAACTATGACTGCTAAATGGACTACTGCCAAAGTAAGCTATGTAAGTGGGAGTTTTAATAGTGCCATAACAAGACTAAATACACTTGGAATGAAAGAAGTAGAAAAAATAAAGACAGTCTATAAGGAAATAGATATGACAGGCTACTATTATCAAGTTATTCTTAACAGAGGAGAAAGTTATAATGGCTTATATGATGAGAGAGGTAATCGTCTAGGTAATGGAACTTGTCGTCCTAATTGGTGGTATGGAGAAACTACTTGTACATATTATCAAAGAATAAATGGTGAAAACTTTGATGAAAATAATACTTATTATTATTTAAATAATGGCTATATGACTGAATTAGATAATAGTACTATTAATAGAGAAGTATTATATGATGGAGTTGATCCTGATTTAATAGATGCTAATATGTCTACTTATTATCAAGAAGTATCTATAAATTATGGTGAGTCACAAATTGGTTATTATAATGCAAATGGTGAGATTGCAACAGGTACTTGTAATTCTTATTATGGATGTACTAACTATAAATTACTTCAGTATTATAATGATAATGGTGAAGAAGAAATATTTGATGTAAATAAAGATTATTATTATTTAGTTACTAGAGATACTAATATACTAGTATTAAATAGTGATATTAATGGTTCCTGGAGTGATAATGGAGAATATCCATTTACTATAACAAGTTTGCATAATGGAACAAAATATAATGTTACTTGGAATGCTGATTCCGCTATTAATTGTTATAATGATACTAATATAGAAAATGTCACATTATACTATGGAACAAGGATAAGTAGAATATATAATCCACCAACTAATAATACATCAGGAGTTTTATTTGGTAATTATCATAATGTTAAATTGGGACGAGGACTAACCCCAAATAGTAACTATCCAACATTAAGATCTGTAGTAGCGGGTAATAGCTCAAGCACTGGAAGCAATAATAATCCAACTAAATATAAATTTATGTTAGAATCTGGCATATATAATTCTATATCACTTAGTATGGGAGCATCAACAAGTTCTTGGAATGATCCTAATTTGTATTTAAATAATAAAAGTGTATATGGTAATGATTATGATAAAGTAAAGAAAAATAATACTGCTTTAGATATATATTATTGTGCTTCAGGATCTTGGGGTGGAAATGTTTATGCTAATACAAATAGTAGCACAAATAAAGGTATATCGTTTGATTTAACAGTAAAAAGTGGTACTTTTGGAAGTAGTAAATATGATCTATCAACAGGAATATATGTTGGAGGAAGATATGGAGGAACACATTATTCTGCTAGAAAAGCTAAAATAGAGGGTGGTTATATTTATAATCTAATAGGAGGCCCTCTATCCAGCAATAATAGAAGTAGTGTAAATGATATATATATTTATATGACTGGTGGAAGTGTTGATATCATAATCGGAGGAGCAGGAACAACTGCCACTTATGGAAATAGAATTGTTTCTGTTACTGGAGGTACAGTAAACTATAGTGTCTTTGGAGGATCTAATGGTTCTACTGGTAATGAAGGTGATGGAACATTAAATGGAACGCCATATATTTATATAGGAGGAACCGCTACTATTGGTGATAAAAACTTAATAAGCAATAATACAACTTTATTTGGAGCAGAATCTGGTAGTGTCTTTGGAATAGGTAATGGTCGTAACGGATATTCTACTATCGGATCGTGTGACAATGCTATAATAATTATTGATGACAAAGCTACCATAAAGAACAATATTTATGGTGGTGGAAACTATGGTGCAACAGGAGTCAGCAGTAGCTCAAATACATCATACACAAAAATAATAATAAATGATGGCTTTATTGAAGGTTCGGTTTATGGTGGCGGTAATAAAAACGGAAGTGGTTCATCATCAAAAACATCAAGTATTAATATAACAATGAATAAAGGAAATGTTGTCGGAAGTATTTATGGTGGAAGTAATGAAAAAGGAACTATTTATGGCACAGTAAATGTAAATATTAATGGTGGTGAAGTAACCAATTCTGTCTATGGCGGAGGTCGTGGTGGTTATACGAACACATCAAATCCAGGTACCTTTGTTCGAGATGAAATAAATGTAGTAATTGGTGATGAAAATATCGAAACAACCCCAATTATCAATAAAGGAGTATATGGAGGAAGTGCTTATGGTACAGTAAATGGCTCCTCATCAGGAACAAATATCTCTTCAAGTAAAACCAAAGTTACAGTAAATAAAGGAATAATAGTAAATGTTTTTGGTGGCGGTGAAGGAAACAATACATATGCACCATATGTAATGGGAGATATTGAAGTCACATTAAATAATGGTACAATAACAAATGTCTTTGGAGGAAATGACCAAAAAGGAAAACCAAATGGAAATATAACAGTAACAATAAATGGAGGAACAATAGAAAACACATTTGGAGGAGGCAATGAAACATCAGCTAGTACCACTAATGTGTACTTAAATGGTGGAACAGTAAACAAAATATTTGGAGGTTCAAATATCAGTGGTACAGTAGATACAAGTAATGTAAAAGCAAATGGTGGTACTTGTACTACTTTATATGGTGGTAATAATGCAGGTGGTACAACAGGGATAACTAATGTATTAGTAGAAGGCGGCAAAATTACAACCGTTTATGGTGGTGGAGATAAAACTTCCGTAACCGAAAGCACAAATGTAACAATAAATAATAAAGTAGAAAGAGTATTTGGAGGCTCAAATTTATCAGGAGACATTCCTCTAACAAATATAGAAATAAATAATACCTATGTAAATGATATATATGGAGGCAATAACCAAGGAGGAAAAGTAGAAAATACAAATATCAACATAAATGGTACTCTAATAAATAATGTTTATGGTGGAGGCTTAAAAGCCGAGACAACAACTACTAATGTCAATTTAAATTATGGATTAATAAAAAATGCGTATGGTGGTGGAAATGAGGCTGGAGCAACAACCACTAATGTTAATTTAGGAAATGCAAGTATTGTAAATGTCTTCGGAGGTTCTAACACCAGTGGCAATGTCACAAATGCAAATATAAAAAATATAGAGGGCCTAACAACCAGTAATCTATCAAGTACATTTACAATAAGTGAATCAAATATTAATCAAACAGGAGCAACCGATATTCTTGGTAGTGAAAAAATAAAAACCGAAATAACAAATAATACAGGAGTTAATTTACCAACTTGGGACCTATATATATTAACAAGTAAAAGTGTCTTTGATTCTAACTGGAGTTCATCAAAGGTAGAGTTTGATAGTGTAAATAACATATACCATATAGATGAAACAAATCAGTGGTATGGAACAAATACATTAAATAATAATAGTACATATAGCTTTGAGTTTAATATTCATTCCTATGATACTTATGAAAACTTCAAAATAGTAGGCTATTTACTAATAGGATATGACGCAAATGGAAACAAATATATAAATAAACTAAATGTCGATAAAATGTATGGAGGAAACAACTTAGGAGGAATAACAACAAATGTCAATATAGATTTAACAAATGGAAGCATAAATACTATCTATGGCGGAGGAAATAAAGCAAATGTAACTACCTCTACTACAAATGTTGATGGAGTAAACATAAATGATGTAATATATGGTGGTGGAAACGAAGCCGATGTAACGTCAGTAGTCATGAATATAAGTAATAGTACTATTGGAAGTAGCACCAAAAAAGCAACTATTTATGGAGGCGGAAATGCTGCTAAAGTAACCAGTAGTCTAGAATTAAATGTAACATCTTCAGAAGTATTTGGAAATATCTTTGGCGGAGGAAATAAAGGAGAAGTAGAGACACTAGTAAAGACAACAATAGAAAATAGTCACATAACAGATAATGTCTTTGGTGGAGGAAATGAAGCTCCCGTTCAAAAAACAGAAACAAATATCTCAAACAATACAATAATAGATAACAATATATATGGAGGAGGAAATGCTGCCGAAGTAAAAGAAGATACTATATTAACAGTTAATAGTAGTACCATTAATTCCATTTTTGGAGGCGGAAATGGAGAAGACTCCATGGTATCAGGAGATGAAACAGGAAAACAAAATCCAGCTCAAGTACTAGGAAATACAAATCTAGTAATAGGAGAAAATACAAAAGTAAAAACAATCTATGGTGGTGGTAATCTAGGAAAGGTTGCAAAAAGCACCAACATAAAAACAAAAAATATAGTAGTAGAAGACTCAATCTATGGAGGCGGAAATGCTGCTGTTGTAGAAAAAGACACAAATATATACATATCCAAAACAGATATAAATAATAGTATTTATGCAGGCGGAAATGGAGTACAAGCAGTAGTAGAAGGAAATACAAATCTAGATATAGATGACAATACAAATGTAGGAAAACATGTCTTTGGAGGAGGAAATGCTGCTGCTACAGGACTTGAAGAAAAAAATAATTCCAAAGGAATAGTAAATGTAGTAGGAGCTAACATAAATGGAAATATTTATGGAGGAGCAAATACATCGAGACTATATGGAGACACTACAGTAAATATAGGACTATCTGTCAGTAGCAATAAAGACCTTATAAAATCTCCAATAAAAGTAGAAGGAACAGTCTTCGGTGGAGGAGAAGCAAACGCTAGTGGTAGTGAAGAGTATGATTACTCATTCATAAGTGTAACAGTAGGAATAAATATAAACATAAATGGAGAGAACTATGATACCTTTTCGATAGGAGGCTCAATATTTGGTAGTGGTAATGCATCTTCAACAACAGGATATAGTTATATCAATATAAAAAATTATGGAACAAAAGAGGACATAAAAAGAAACATCTCAATTCAAAGAGCAAGTATAGTAACCATAGATAATTCATATATCGAATTAAAAGGAGCTACCGATAGAACAAATGAGTACTCAACAGTATTATTCTCTCTAAGTAGAATAGACGAATTAAAACTAAAAAATTCATCGTCATTGTATTTACAAAATGGAGGTAATCTAGTAAAAAAAATATCAAGTCTAGTAGAAGAAAATAATGTAGACAAAAAAGCAGAAGTAATAATAGATACCGAAACAAATGAAATGACTAGAAATACAAATAATAGAATATACATGTTAGAAGGAAAGAATCTAAATATAGCCACAAACGAAAACATAACATCATTTGGAGAAGTATCAGGAATGACTTTCTTTGGTATGTATTCATTAAGTAGAAATGGTGACATAATAACAGCACTATATAGCGACTATGAGCCATCATCAAATGTTTCATCAGGAGATATTTACTATTTCACTAAAGGAAGCTATGTTCTAGGTATGCATAAAACAAATCATGATATAACAAAAGATGGCTTCTACACCAATTATGGAAATGAAGAGGGAAATGGAATAAAAATAAATTATATAGAGCCAACCCCAGATAATGCAGACTTTTATATGTGGTCAATAGGAGAAAAAGTAGACTCATACGAAATAACACTTACCGCTTCAAAATATTCAACATTAGGAACTTATGAATTATCCCTATTAAATCATACTTCTGCTAATACAAAGTTCTCTATCTTAGGATTCAATTATGCCGAATTATTAGAAGGAATAAAACTAATAGATAATAGAGAAATCCCCAGAATAGCGGCAACTGAAGAAGAAGCTAATACAGTATTTGGACTAAATATGAAGGCAGGACAAAATGGATGGATAACAAAAGGAAACACAGGCTTCATAACAGAAGGAGATAAAGAAATAGAGGGTACAATAGACTATCAAAGAGAAAATACAAGTGAAGCACCAGGATTAGTATTTTATCTATATCACTCCAAGAATCTAACCGAAACAAAAAATCTAGGAAGTGTTACCATCTCGTTAGTAGCAATTACTCCATTAGATGATTTAAATAATGAAGTAAAAAGAATAAATATAAATGTAAACTTAAATACAGCATTATATAACACCAATGACTATGAAGGAACTATAGCCCCTGGTAAGAAATACGAAATGTTTGCAACTAGTTCAGTAGATATAACAACAAAAAGTAGTTTCAGTACATATTACTCACTATATATGGAAAGTAATAATAGTCCATATAAAGAAGGCTATCATCGTAGTTTAGTTTCAACATACCTATTCCCAGTAAATACAGAAATAACAATGATAGACTTCCATGTCGAAGATAAACCAGTATATTACTATTACACCATAACAGAAGAAGATTATAACACATCAAAAACAGAATACGATACCTATGGAGAAGTATCATATCCACTATCAAAGTTTATCAAAATGGGAAGTATTAGTTCTAATAACAACTATGATGATAGTAGGGCAAACCAGATATATTACAAAGATAAAAAAACAGTAGAAGAGTTTATCTTCATGGTAGACTTTAAAGATACCAATATCGATACCGATGTATTAGATAAAACATTACTAATAGAACTTAGAAATGGTGATAACCAAACACTAATAAGCGTATTAGGAATAGAACAATCAACCTTAAAATACGATTTATATCATGATAAAGACGCTATAATAGAGTTATCAGGAGAATTATCCCAAACAACTATATATCGTGGAAAGAGTACCAATCTAACATTAGATACAAACTTCATACAAAACAAAATAGCAACAGATACCATTTTTGATACAAATTACGATAACCAAAAATTAGGAATAAAAATTACCATTCTTGATAGTAGAAATACACCACTTACAAGTTCAAGTTTAATGGGAGTAAACTATACATTCAATGGAAATACCTATTATCCAAGATATGATGGAACAGTCAGAATAAATATAACCGAAAAAGTAGCAAATGCTCGTTCCAAAATAACAATAAATACCGAAAATAGTAATCTTTCCAGTGGAGAGTATACTATTCTAATAGAATCATTTGGTTCAGCAGATGGAATATATTATGGGTTAACATCATCAGACCAACTAGAATTAAAGTTTAATGTAATAGATAACATATATGGCTTAAAAGTATCAGCGGGCGACAAAATGACATTCATAAATAAAGATACAGGACATACCCTAAATAAAAACAATAGTTATGAATATACAGTAGAACATGTATCAGGATTAGCAAATCCAAATACAAGAATAAAATTACTAAGAAGAGATTATAGTGCCATCTATACAAGTGTATATAACGAAGTAGACCTAAAAGACTATGTAACAAACACACTAGATAGTACTATCAATGATAAAGAATACATATTATCAAGAAATCCAAGTGATGAAACAACATATTTCCTATACTTCAAAGATAATTTATTAGATGGAACATACAAATTAGTAGTTAGCTTATACGATAATAATAACTATATAGGAGAAGTATATAAATACATAATAATAAAATAGGAGGTTTATATGACAAGAAAAGAAATAGAAGAATTAACAGATGAAGAAATAGTAGAATTATCCAAAGTAATAGATAATTTTATAAACTTTCTCGAAAAAGAATTAGTAGGTGATAAAAATGCTAGATGAATACAAAAATAAAATAGAATTACAAAAAGAAGTATTATCATCACTTCCACGAAACAACAATAAAAACAACAAATCATATCAAGCAAAAATAGAAGAATTACTAGGAGAATACCAAATAGATAAAGAGGTAGTAGAAGAAGAAATAACCAAAAGAAAAAATAGATATCTATCATTAGAAGATGATAAAAATATAGACAATCTAACAAAAAAAATAGACTTACTATTACCTCAGCTTCCTATTTTAAACAAATATAATTCCTCTTATGAAAAAAGTAATCTAGATATAATACTATATGAATTAGGACACTTTTATAAAACAGATTTAGATAAAGTAAATAAAGACATAAACGAGGCTTTAGATATCTTTAAAAAAGTAGGAGTTCCTCTAGCAGTAGAAGACTTTAGTTATAGTTATCATAGTAGTAACTATATGAAAAAATACCTATCTAGTGAAGAAAAAGAAGAACTAAAGAAAGACTTTGAAGATATATATTGGAAGTGTCCTGATATAATAACACATATAACATTAAACTTCAAATATTTATATTGCAAAAACAAGAAAAAGTTTGACACATATTATGATACATTAGAAGAAGATTTATCAAATAAAAAAGTATTAGAAGAATATAAAGAACTATATATAAATAGAAGTACACTAATAAGAAATAATGCCTATTTAATGCAAAAAAATCTATTAGAAGGAAAATTAAATATCAGTGATTACACATTAGATAAAGTAAATAAAGCATATAGTTATTTACTAGAGGACCATAGAACCGAGAAGACAAATAATGATATAGAAAAATTATATTATTCTATAATAGAATATAAAAATTATTTAGAGTTTGATTATATAATAAGTGATATAAAAGAACTATATAAAGATAAGGATAAATATAAAAATATCTATAGTAGTAAAAAGAAAGAAATAGATAAAATAGAAAGAATTATTCTAAAGAATAATAAAAAAATATTAAAATTAGTAGCAAAAAATAAAATAAATAAAATAGATGTACTAAATAGTAAAGTAAATATAGATATAAATAAATTAAAAATATTATATGAAGAGTTAGAAAGAAATTATTTCTTAGAAAAAATAGCCACTCTAGAAGAAGATACCACTATATACGATATACTTTTACTAGCAGATTCTAATTATAATTATTTAATAGAATTATTAAAAAATAAAGAAAAAGATATACAAGAAATAGAAAAATTAAGATTATTTGTTTATAATCCTTATAACTATATTTTAAATAATATTTTATTATCTGAAGAAAAAGATATTAGTATACTTATAATGGATAGATATAATTTATTTGGATTTGATTTAACAAAAGAGAAATTAGAAAAAGATAATATAGATAATCTAATTAAACAATTAGAAGTAATTCTAAATAGTATAGTTATGAATAAAAATAACATTACAGAAAGTAGAATAAGATTTTTAAAAGATACAAGTTTATAACTATTTTGTTATTATGCCCTCTAAGTCTTTTGTCTTAGAGGGTTATTCTAAAGCTTATTCTAAGTTTTAGAATAAATATCAACCATATATATTATATTTGGTGTGAATACCAATTTTAATAAAAATATTTTCAAATATATTGTATTTAAATTAATTTTATGCTATTATCTATATATAAAGTATGAAAGGAGAATCCCCTTATGAAATCTAAAATAATTTGCAATTATAAAGTACCAAATAATTCACAAGTGTTAGATAAAAATAATAATTATTTTTTGATTTCTATGTCCCAAGAATATAATAACATCCAAACAAGAATCTGTTCTAGGGGGGGGATGGTTTCAAACCTTATAAGTAAAGACTTTATAAGTAATTTAAATAGAATTAAAGACTATGAAGTAACTAGTAGAAATACTA
>OIYS01001027.1_pt1 | contig 15749 bp, 10 predicted proteins | sample 1588271 | NCBI WGS metagenome assembly OIYS01 (sample SAMN03283286) | human gut metagenome | biome: human-associated habitat; material: feces | host: Homo sapiens | place: Peru | collected 2012
TGTACGGCGACGTGACGATTTTCGACGCTTCTGCATCTTTTTTATCTCTCCCCGACTCGGGTCGGCTGAAAGCACAGATCTATAAGGTTCTGTGGGATACGAAAAAGCGCAGGTCTAAGATTTTTTTTGCCGTACGCTTGTATAGCATTGCATATATGATTTTTCTCGCCGTCGGGCTGCCGACGGCATTATTTTTATCAAAAAATTATCACCGACAGCGAAAAAACATTTAACCGTTTGCTGGATAAGCCGTCTGTATATACGAAGGCGGCATACACGAACAGGAGAGACAGATGGACAGAAAAAAACTCGATGAGCTTATAACCGAAAATATGCGGACGGTGTTAGGCTTTGCGCTGACGCGGCTCGGCAATGTACATGAGGCGGAGGAGCTGGCAAGCGACATTATATATCGGCTGCTGCGCTCGGCTGAGAATATCAGGGACGACGGGCGGTTTTATGCATACATGCGCCGTGTCGCGGAGAATGCATATGTTGACCGCATGCGCGGAAAGCGGCGGCAGACGGCGGAGCTTTCGGAGGCGGAGGATGTCCCCGACGGGGATGTCGGACCGCAATCCGCGCTTGTCCGCCGCGAGGAGCTTGGGCTGCTGCGGCGCGAGCTCGCTATGCTGGCCGAGCGGTATCGCAGAGCGACGGTTATGTACTATGTCGATGGAATGTCGTGTGCCCGTATCGCCGCCGAAATGAATGTCAGCACGGAGACGGTGAAATATCTGCTTTTCCGTGCGAGAAAGCTCATAAGGGAGGGCATGAACATGGAAAGGCTTTACGGAGAAAGAAGCTATCGCCCCGATGCGTTTGAGATTGACTTTTGGGGCGAAAACGGAGGAAACGACGAGGAATATCGCGAATTTCGCCGTCGTAAGCTCAAGGGCAACATCCTGCTTGCTGCGTATTACGGCGCGGTTGCGCCCGATGAGCTCGGTGTCGAGCTCGGGGTGTCGCTGCCGTATCTCGAGGACGAGCTGCGGCTGCTGACCGAGAGGGGATATCTTGTCCGCCGCGGCGGGAAATATCTGACAAATATCCCCATATTCACCGCCGATTGCACGGAGGCGGCTGACAGGGCGTTCGGCACGCTCGTGAAGGATGCTGCGGCACGCTATGCGGCGCTGAACGACGGACTCGCGGAACGCTTCGGCGAGCGCTTTGAGAGTGCATCGCAGAGGGGGTGGCAGCGGCTGCTGCTCTGCCTGCACTTTGCACTTATCGAGAGCAGCACGGTACGCGCCGAGAGGTATGGACAGCTGCCCGAGAACGGGGTGTATTCAAAGCTCTGCGGAGGGCGCGGGATAGTCTGGGGCAGGAGTGCACGTGATTCGGAGCACTCGTCCTGCAGAATATACGGAATATATAACGACGGTCCGCTCGGCGACGGGATCATAGCGATGAATTTTGCGCAGACGCTCGACGTGCAGCACTATCAGAGTGATATGTACGGGGCGATATCGGCGGCAGCCGAAAGCATTGACGGGCTGAGCTCGGGGCAGCTCGAAATGCTCGAACGGCTCGGTTATGTCGGCGGCGGAAGAACGCATTTCCCCGTCTGGACCGAGTCCGAATATAATGAGCTGCGCGAACTGCTCGCGGACGGCATCTCCGTGCTCAGCGAATGTCTCATCGCCTGCTCGGAGCGCGCGGCGGGAATTTCGGCAGACCTCGCTCCCGAGCATATACGTGCCGAAGCGGAGTTCGCCGGGGCAAATGTGTACGGCTTTGTCGCCGCCGAGCGGCTGACCGACGCGCTCTTCGAAATCGGCGCGCTCGATACGGAGCTCCTGACGGGAATACCCGCGCTCTGTGCGGTAACGAAATGAGGGAAACGGCGCGGACGCGAGGAGTACGCGGGTACGCGGAAAGAGGGGTACGCGGCCTTTTGAAAAAGGTCCGGCGAAAACTTTAAAACAGGGAGTCTTTCTCGGGCAGAGTGACCGAGTCAGCGCTGAACGAGGGATTCTCGCACCGTCCCGCTATTGCGTTGCTTGAGGCGGCGAGCGGCAGAAATGTTTCGCCCGCCGTCGCAAGGACAACTGTGTATGCCCTGGTAAGTAAGAAGCACGGACATATTAAAACTAATGAAAATTGAGCATGAAAGCCTCGCCCATATGGGCGAGGCTTTCATGCTTCGGGGATGCGCTTTGTGCTGTGAAATTATAGTTCGGCATCGGGCTTGTCGAATATAATTTTTGTTGATTGCCTTGCCTCTCCCGAACGCATTGTTCTACCTGAACACCTTGCTCTGCGCGATGCCTGTCAGCTCTGACGCAGAACGGGCTGGAGCTGAATTCCCGAGAGGGCGGAGAGCATGGTGTCCTGAAGCAGCGAGAAATCGCAGACGAGCGAGCAGGGCTTGCGTTCGGGGTCATCCTGCCCGAGCGGGACGAAATAGATGTTCTTGCGGGCGGAGACGGTCGCTATCGAGCCGAGCGAGCCCGAGAGCGCGTCGTTTGTCGCGAGCGCGATGACGGTGGGGCGGAGACGGCGGGCGTGAGCCTTTGCAGCCATCGTGACCGCGCCGTCGGTTATACCGCAAGCCATCTTTGATATCGTGTTGCCCGTGCACGGGGCGATGACAAGTAGGTCGAGCGGCACGGTCGGTCCGAGCGGCTCCGCTTCGCGGACGGTGTGAATGACCTGCCTGCCGCAAAGCTGCTCGACGCGCGCGATTATGTCGGATGCCTTTCCGAATCGGGTGTCGGTGGTGTAGACCGCTTCGCTCACGATGGGGATGATCTCCCATCCCATTCCGCTCAACTGCTCGAGCTGTTCGAGCGAGCGGGAAACGGTGCAGAACGAGCCGCATATCGCGTAGCCCATGCGGGGCTTGCGCTTGAGCGCTGCCGCCTTGTCCGATAAGCTTTCTTTTATGTCGTATGTATCCATGTCGTACCCTTTCCGCGCGGAGCGCGTATGTAAAATGCGAGTCGGTGCATGCCGATTCGGGGACGGTAATTGCTGTGATTATGTAAAATTCAGGTGCAAAGCGCGTTTTCATGAAAAGCTAAAGCAGTAGGCGTGCATTCTTTCGATAAGAAACGCGAGGCGTAATGCCTGCCGAGCGTTTCGGACGATATCTTGTAAGGTCGCTATCGGCTGAGCAGTCAGGGGGAGATACATAAGGGGGGGAACCGGCGCGGCCATATGCTCGCGAATGCGAGCATCCTCAGCGCCGCCCCCTCTTATGCGCGCTTTTCTTTCCGCCGCTTTCTTTTTCGCGTAAAAAGAAAGCGGTAAAAAACGAACAACTAAATCACTTCTCCATATCCACTGCAATCGCCGAAGGCGCCGTTTGACATCTCGCGGCACAGAGAGACTTCTTAGTTTGCCTTATTCTTGCCGTGTGTGTCGTCGGAGTGCATTATCAACTTTTATCTGCGAACACTCTGCTCGCGACAGCGCACTACACGCTAAAGTCTTGTTTATCTGCGAAAAAACCTGCCCGCGTCAGCGCGGTACACACTAAAGCTCCGCAGTGTACCAAAAAGCTTTTTCAGAGGTCTTTCACGAAAAACCTCGCCGCCTACGGTGTGATTCCTTCCGCCTGCAAAATCCCGAATATCCCCTCGCTTATTATCCTCCCCGACGATATCGGCGCGGTCTTTCCCGGCAGCGCGAGCGCCCATATGACCCTTATCCCCCGCTGCTCGGCAGCCTCGCGGTCGACTCCGCCGGGCGCGGAGGCGAGGTCGATTATCAGCACCCCGGTGTCGGTGTGCGCAAGCACCTCCCGCGTCAGCAGCGGTGCGGGTGCGGTGTTGAAGATAACGACGGCGGAGCCGAACGGGTCCTTTGCGTCGCCGAGCTCCGCGAGCTGCCGCCCCTCGTAGCCGAACACCCGAATCCATGCAAGGTCGCTGCTGCGGCGCGCCCATACCACCACTCGCGCACCCATTGCCGCAGCGGTGCGGGCGAGAACCTTTCCTATCCTGCCGAAGCCGATGATATGTATCTCCGCTCCGCAGACGGTGACGGGCAGCTCGCGCATTGCGATGGCAATAGCACCCTCGGCGGTCGGCACGGCGTTGAGCACGCCGATCTCCTCGAGCCCGAAGTAGTCGCGCACCCGCACCCCGCGTGCGTCGGCAGCCGCCGTGATGCTTTCAGGCAGATTCCCGCCGATGAGCACGCTGTCGCTCGGCAGTGATGAGATAAAGCCGTCGAGGCTGATCCCCTGCTCGCGGGCACTGCCGAGCGGGCAGTACAGCGTCTCGGTATCCCGCGATATCGGCAACGGCGCAATTACAGCACGCGCACCGCGCAGCGCGCCGTCAAGCTCCTCACAGCGTGTGATGCCGTTTATCTCGCTGCTCCAGCCGCCGAACCCGAATCCCGCAACCTCAAAGCCTACGTCGCACAGGTGGGCGGCGGTCACCGTCTGTCGTGCGTCGCCCCCTATCAGTGCAATCTTAGTTTCATTCATAATAATTCTCCCGTCGGAAACGGAGTCGGACCGCGCCGTGCGGCGGAGGCACCCTCCGTATTTGTTCCCGACGGCAGTATATGCCGAACCGCGCACCGTTGACACAATGTGTCGGCGGGCGGATATTTATCCGCCCCTCGGCATAATCCGCCGCTCGATATATGCCCGATATACTCCCGATATACTCCGGATATACGCCAGATGCTGCGTGAAACGGCGCTCCGCGGGCGGAAAAAAACGAAAAAATTTGTGAACTTCCCGTTTTTTTCTCATTAGATATTGATAAATATCGAATAGTGTGGTAATATTATAACGTGTGCCGCGAGGCACAATCGGTTACTTATAAATATTTGCAGAGGTGAAATTGATGTATAACAAGAAGACTGTAGAGGATATCGAGTGCCGCGGCAAGCGCGTGCTCGTAAGATGCGATTTCAACGTACCGATGAAGGACGGCGTTATCACCGACGATAAGAGAATCGTCGAGGCGCTTCCCACCATCAAGTACCTGATGAACAACGGTGCGAGGGTCATCCTCTGCTCCCATCTGGGCAGACCGAAGGGTGAGTTCAACATGGCATACTCGCTCGCACCCGTTGCCGCACGTCTGAGCGAGCTGCTCGGAAAGAACGTTCCGATCGCCTCCGACGTTATCGGCGAGGATGCTCACGCAAAGGCAGACGCGCTCGCTGACGGCGATGTTATGCTCATCGAGAACGTCCGTTTCCACAAGGAAGAGGAGAAGAACGACCCCGAGTTTGCAAAGGCTCTCGCAAGCCTTGCAGAGCTGTATGTAAATGACGCTTTCGGTACGGCTCACCGCGCTCACGCATCCACTGCGGGCGTTGCCGACTATCTGCCCGCAGTCTGCGGTTACCTTATCCAGAAGGAAATAAAGATCATGGGTGACGCGCTCAGCGATCCTAAGCGTCCGTTCGTCGCAATTCTCGGCGGCGCAAAGGTCTCCGACAAGATCGGCGTTATCAATAACCTCCTTGATAAGGTAGATACCCTTATCATCGGCGGCGGTATGGCATATACCTTCTTCCGCGCGCTCGGCAACTCCATCGGCACCTCTATCTGCGAGGATGACAAGCTTGATCTCGCCCTTGAGCTCATAAATAAGGCTAAGGAGAAGAAGGTCAATCTCCTCCTCCCCGTCGACAACATCATCGGCAGAGAGTATGATGAGAACACCGTGTTCATGAGAATTTATTCCGACAGCATTCCGGACGGCTGGATGGGTCTCGATATCGGTATCGTTACCCAGGAGCTGTACGCAAAGACCATCTGCGGCGCAGGCACCGTTGTATGGAACGGACCGATGGGCGTTTCCGAGTGGGAGCACTTTGCAGGCGGTACGCGCAGCGTAGCTAAGGCTATCGCCGAGTCCGGCGCTATCTCCATCATCGGCGGCGGCGACTCTGCAGCAGCAGTCGAAAAGCTCGGCTATGCCGACAAGATGACTCACATCTCCACCGGCGGCGGAGCATCGCTTGAGTTCCTTGAGGGTAAGGACCTTCCCGGCATCGCCTGCCTTATGGACAAATAATCGGGGCGTTTGCCCTTCGGCGGGGACGGCGCGGCAAGCGACCGTCCCGCGGCTGTTTTTTAAAAACGACAATTTTTTACATAAAGAGGTATACTGAAATGAAGAAATCATGCAGACGCGCCGTTATCGCAGGCAACTGGAAGATGAACAACACCCCCGCGCAGACCAAGGAGACCATCTCTGCTCTCGCTCCGCTCGTTGCGGGCAAGGACGGCTGCGACATCGTTCTCTGCGTTCCGTACGTAGACATCGCTGCAGCTGTTGAGGCAGCTGCGGGAACTAATATCAAGATTGGAGCGGAGAACGTACATTTCGAGCCTAAGGGCGCATACACCGGTGAGGTTTCCGCCGAGATGCTTACCGAGTGCGGCGTTGAGTACGTTATCGTAGGTCACTCCGAGCGCAGACAGTACTTCGGCGAGACCGATGAAACGGTCAACCTCCGCGCAAAGGCTGCTCTCGAGGCAGGACTTAAGGTCATTATCTGCGTAGGCGAGATGCTGCGCGACCGCGAGCAGGGCATTACCGCAGAGCTTGTTGCTCTTCAGACAAAAATCGCTCTTCTCGGCGTCGGCGAGGAGCAGCTGAAGAACGTTATCATCGCATATGAGCCCGTATGGGCTATCGGTACGGGCAAGACCGCTACCGCAGAGCAGGCAGACGAGGTATGCGGCATCATCCGCGCTACCGTAGCCTCGCTCTACAGCGAGGCTGCCGCAGAGGCTCTTACCGTACAGTACGGCGGCTCGATGAACGCGAAGAACGCAGAAGAGCTGCTCGGCAAGGTCAATGTTGACGGCGGACTCATCGGCGGCGCATCGCTCAAGCCCGTTGACTTCTCCGTTATCGTAGACGCTGCACAGAAGTAATCGGGGCGGATAAGGCTCTGACCGGAGGATCGCCCGGAGACAATAGCTTGCCGGGCGACCCTCCGTTTTTGATTTTTCGGCATCTCCGCACGGGCTCCGTGCGGTTCATTCCACCGAAAGGAGCAGGGACATAACGGATGAAAAAGAAGATAACTGCACTGCTGCTTTCGCTCACATGCCTTGCGGGCACCGTTCTGCCGATATGCGCGGCAGCGGCGGAGACTGCGGCAGGCACTGCGGCGGGGACAACCGATAGGTCGGCAGCCGCCGAGACTGCCGCGGAGAGCGGTGACGGCAGGATAAGCGAGGGCAGTACGGGTATTGCATCGGTCGGCGTTGACAAGAACAATGTCAACGTCCGCGTGACGCTGACAAAGGCGGATGCGGAGAAATATAAGGGGAGAAAGCTGTTTCTTTTCGAGCTCTATCCGTATCAGACTGCGGCGAATATCGGCGCGTTTGACCCGACCGACTACAAGGTGATAGACGGCAGCGAATACGTTTTTTCGCTCCCGTTCGACAAGAATTCCGATCAGATGTACGCGCGCTATCTCTGTGCGCTGCTCGGAGAGGAAGGTCTGTATACGGTCATAACCGATGAGGAGTATATCGGCGGGTATGAGAGCTTTGCCGACTATGTTTACCCCTACCCGCAGTTCGCGTCAAAGAAGGGACTGTCCTTCCGCTATCTCTCGGACGCTTTATCGCTCGGAGTCAGCCATACCGTGCTGACCGTGCCGATAAACGAGTATTTCGTTGCGCAGAGCGACGATGCGGCGAGCTTTGAGCATTGCGGCAGAACATACTATATCGACTCTGCGCGGCTCGAGGCGCTCGACTACAAGATACGCACCTACTCGGAGGCGGGGATAAACATCTATCTCGATATTGTGCTCACCGCGCCGACCGAGACGCAGCCCGACGAGCTCGACTGTCTTTATGCCTCGGAGTACGCTTCGTCGGTGACCTACTACGCGGTCAACTCGGGCAACAGCAGTGCGCTCGGATATTTCAATGCGGCGCTTGCTTTCCTTGCGGGCAGATACACCCGCCCCGACCGTGAGTACGGCTTTGCGGGCAGCTACATCATCGGCTATCAGGTCAATTCAAACCGTTACTATAACAACTACGGCGAATGCGAGCTCGGTGAGTACGCGGATGCCTACACGCGGCTGCTCCGCTCGGCTGAGATTGCACTCGACACCGTATATTCGGACGCGCGGATATATGTCCCGCTCGCGAATAACTTTACCGAGCCGTCGATAAACTCTAAGGTTCAGACGAACGCTCGCTACGACTACACCTCCCGCGACATACTCGATGCGCTCGCCGAGCGCGCGTCGGATATTTCATGGAACGTCGCCTTCTATCCGTATGCCTCCGACTATGAAAATTCCTCGGTATGGCAGGATGAGGACGCTGTTTCGGGCTTCGGCACGCCGTATATCACCGCCTCGAACATCGAGCTGCTTTGCGAATATCTCTCGCAGTCCGAGTTTCTGTACCGCGGAGAAAAGCGCAGCATTGCCGTCGCGGAATTCGGCGTGAACGGCAATCCGGAGGATGAGGATTCGCTCGCCGATCAGGCGGCATCGTTTGCCTACGGCTACTACAAGGCTGCCGCGCAGGAGATGATAGAGTCGGTGATCTATTACCGTCAGGTCGACAGCCTCGCGGAGGAGGGCGTCTATTTCGGTCTGTGGGAGACGGGCTCGGACGAGAGCACCGACATGACCGCGAAAAAGCCGATCTACGACGTCTTTAAATACATTGACACCCCGCGCTCGACCGAGTTTTCGACCGGCTATATCTCCCGCCTCGGCGCGGCCGGCTGGGATGCGGTCGTTCCCGGCTTCTATGTCGAGCAGTTCGGCACGCGCGAGCTGTGCGAGGGCTCGCCGATAGAGGCGGGACGCATACCGTATTCGTATACCCGCTTCTCGCTCTTTGACTTTAATTCGGGCTCGCTGCACGGCTTTCGCCCGACGGAGGGCGCTGCGTCGGTGGATATACGCGAGGCATCGGGCATCGTCGACGACAAGGGCAACGTTGTCCGCGCGAGCGCGCTCTATGCGGCGCTTTCGCCGTCGGGCAAAAACGAGTATGTCGGTGTCAGCCGATATTTTCCGAGCGGGCTGACGCTCGAGGATATCCACTATATCGGCTTCTCGATAAAGGCGGATGCATCCATTGCGACCTCGGATGTCAAGGTGATGCTGCGGCTGTCGAGCAGCGCGGATGAGAGTGGCGCGGGCTATGCGGATTACATCGCCGAGAGCGAGGTGACCGCGGGCGAATGGTCGCGCGTCTGCTTCGATGTTTCGTCGATAACCGACTCGCACACCGAGTACGACCGCATGAGCATATGGATAGCCGACGCGGAGGGCAATCGCGCCGACGGCAGCTACGCCTTCTGGCTCTCGGGCATCGACGTATATAAAAAGGATATCAGCAGGGTGACAAGGGTCGTCCTCGTTATCGCCTGCATCGTGCTTGTCTTTCTTGCGGTGGCTTGCGTCATCGCCGCGACCCGCATCGCGGCTGCAAAACGCCGCCGCAGCCGTGAGCTCGAGCAGCAGCGAGAGTATGAGGAAATGCAGCGTGCAGAGGAGCAGGCAAGGCGACGCGAGGAGCTGCTGAGAGTCAAGGCGGAGGAGATCGCGCGGGCGCAGGATTCGGGAGAGATGCACTCGAACGGACAAAAAGCGCTTAAACGCAGGTTCGATCGAATCAAAAATGCAGAGTCCGAAAGAACACAAGCCGAGCGTTCGAGAGACGATAAGCATAACCTGTGAAGCTAAATTTTTCATATTTTCCGTTCCAAATCCCCCGTACGGTGCGCAAAGCGCGTGCAGACGGAAAATTTTACTGCAAATTTTCAAAAAAGCTCTTGAAAAAATCGCATTTTTGCAGTATAAATATAGTCAAATAAGATAATACAGTCAGGAGACGAGTATAATGGCGAAATTCAGAAAGATAGGCGTTCTGACCTCGGGCGGCGACGCTCCCGGCATGAACGCAACCGTTCGCGCGGTAGCGCGCGCAGCAATTTCCCGCGGTGTTGAGGTAATCGGCATCTACGAGGGCTACAAGGGACTTATTCATACCAAGAGAATAGTTGACGGCAAGGAGCTTGACAGCACCGTTCGTCTCGACAACCGCGCGGTCGATAATATTATCTCCCGCGGCGGAACTATGCTCTGGTCGGACAGATGCCTCGAGTTCAAGGAGGAGGCGGGCATTCTCGCCGCAAAGCGCACCTGTGAGGAGCTCGGAATCGACGGTATCGTTGCCATCGGCGGAGACGGAACCTTCCGCGGCGCGACCGACTTTACCAACTACGGCGTGCCCTGCATCGGACTTCCCGGCACCATCGACAACGACATCACCTCGACCGATGAATCCATCGGCTTTGATACAGCTATGAACACCGTCGTTGAGATGGTCGACCGCCTCCGCGACACCTGCGACTCTCACCGTCGCTGCAACGTCGTTGAGGTAATGGGCAGAGCGGCCGGCTATATCGCTCTTGAGGCGGGCATCGCAACGGGTGCATCCGCTATCGCCGTAAAGGAGATCCCCTTCGACGAGGATGCCTGCATAGCTAAGCTCATCGCACAGAAGGAGAGCGGAAAGCGCAACTTCATCGTCATGGTCGCCGAGGGTATCCCGCTCGACGCAGCAGGCGATAAGGAGTACAGCGAGAAGCTGGCAAAGCGCATTCAGGAAAAGACGGGCATCGAGACAAAGTTCGCGCGTCTGGCACACGTCGTTCGCGGCGGCTCGCCTACGCTCCGTGACCGTCTCCTCGCCGCAAGACTCGGAGACGCAGCCGTCGAGGAGCTGCTTGCAGGCAAGAGCAACCTCGTTATGTGCCTGCAGAACGATCAGGTCGTCGGCATGGACATCGGTTACGCGCTCTCGCTCGACCGTCTCTATAAGGGCAAGGTTCAGCCCGGCGAGCTGGAGGCAAGGTATACCCCCGAGCAGATCGCCGATATGCAGGCGTTCTGCGACCGTAAGCTTGCTGCCTTCAAGAAGCTGTACGAGACCGCAAACCGCATATCAAACTGACCGAGATAATTTGCCGGGATCGTGCCGCAGCCTCTGCGGTACGGTCCCGTTTGCTTTCGTGCAGGAAATGCCGCCCCGACACTGCGGGCGAAAAAACGCATGGAAAAACGCATGGGAAAATGCATGGAAAAACCCATGAAAAAACCATAGAAAACGCATGAGAAAACGCACGTGAGAAAGGAAAGCGCCTATGTCAAAGCGAAACGGAGAGGGCGGCAGAGCGGGCTTTGCCGTGCTGATAACACTGACCGTTATCGTCCTTGCCGCGGCTGTCGCCGTCGGTGTGTGGATGATAGCATCGCGCCGCGGCGGTAACGTATCGGACGGCGACGGCGCGGTGACAACGACCGTGAAAACGACCGAGACCGAGCCGCCCGCGCCGAAAAAATTCACCGTAAATATGCAGCAGGGGAGCGAGAACGCGGGAATGCTCGTGCTCGTCAACGCGACTCATGCGTACAGCTTTCCCGAGGATGAGCAGCTTGTCAACCTCTATGAGGAGGGCATGGGTGAGCATGTTAAGCTCGCCTCGAGCGACATCCGTCTGCGCCCCGAGGCAATGAAGGCGCTGCGCGACCTGTCGGATGCCTTTTATGAGGTCAGCGGGCGGCGTGAGCTGCTTATCGCGAGCGGCTATCGCAGCTATGACGAGCAGGTGGAGATATATTCCTCCCGCGTCGATTCCAAGGGCATCGAGTATGCGAAAAAATACGTCGCCATGCCCGGCTGCAGCGAGCATCACACGGGGCTCTGCTTCGACCTTTCGGTGTATACCGATGAGGGCGCGGCGATGCACCTTGACGACTCGGAGGATTATGCCTACGTTATCGAGCACTGCGCCGATTTCGGGCTTGTTCGCCGCTACGACGAGTCTAAGTCCGAGATAACGGGCATCAGCGGCGAGGACTGGCATTTTCGCTATGTCGGCGTGCCGCACGCGCTCTATATGACCGAGAACGGGCTCTGCCTCGAGGAATATCTCGAGCTGCTGCAGAAGCACACGGCGCTCAATCCGCTTGAGTTTACGACCTCGGATACTAAATATACCATGTACTTTGTCGCCGCCGCACCCGCGGGCGCGACGGGGATAGAGATAGGCGAGGAGTACAGCGACAGCTATGCTATAAGCGGCACCGCATGCGGCGGCTATGCCGTTTCGTTCTCCGAGCCGTACTCGCCGCCCGAGACGACGGCAGAGAGCGGCGCATCGGCTGAGAGCGGCGCGGGCGGAGGTGCTGAGCAGTGAACGAACGAAGCTCGGCGAGCGACCGTCTTTCGCTCTATCCCGTCTTTTGCGAGGCTGCGCGCTGCGGAAGCATCTCGGGCGCGGCAAAGCGCCTCTATGTCTCTCAGCCCGCCGTTTCAAACGCGGTGGCGCAGCTTGAAGCGTCGCTTGGAGTCAAGCTTTTCAACCGTTCGAGCCGCGGCATAACCCTGACCGAGGAGGGACAGGTGCTGTACGAGCATGTCTGCCGCTCGCTCGAGCAGCTTGAGCGCGGGGAGGACAGATTGCGGGCGATGAACGGACTTGCGGGCGGCGTTCTGCGTGTCGGCGCGAGTGATATGACGCTCAAATTCTTCCTGCTCGATTATATCGAGCGCTTCAAGCAGAGCTATCCGCTCGTGCGCATCACAGTGACTAACGCACCTACACCGCGTTCGCTCCGCTCGCTGCATGACGGTATAATCGACTTTGCCGTCGTCAGCGGTCCGCTCGAGCCCGAGGGCGGCATAAGCTGTCTGCGGGTGCGCGATATACGCGATATTGCGGTAGCTACCGAGCGGTACGCCGCGCTGTATCCGAACGGCGCTGCCCCCGCCGAGCTGTGCCGTCACCCGCTTATCATGCTCGAGGAGGGCACAAGCACCCGCAGCTATCTCGATAGCTGCATGCCGGGGCTGAAAAAGCCGGATATCGAGCTCGCTACGAGCGATCTTATACTTGATTTTGCCCGCCGCAGCTTCGGTATCGCCTATATCGTCGAGGATTTTGCCCGCCGCGATATCGAGAGCGGTGCACTGCGGGAGATACCGCTGCTGCCGCCGCTGCCGCTGAGGTCGTTTTATCTTGTTTACAGAACCGATACGCCGCTGTCTGCAGCGGCAGAGAGACTGGTCGGCATGATTAGAGATAGCGGTCAAAGAGGCAGTAACTAAGACGCTCGGGGAGACTAAAATCGTCCGGAACGAAAAAGCGCATAGAGAGATTTTATCTGATAACATAGGAGCAATAATGTCAAGTGATGTATTTGCGCGCTTTGCGCCGTTTATAACCGAATATATCTACCGTCACGGCTGGGAGGGGCTGCGCCCCGTGCAGACCGAAGCGGCGCGGGTCATCTTTGATACCGACGACAATCTGCTGCTTTCCTCGGGTACTGCGTCGGGCAAGACCGAGGCGGCGCTTTTTCCGATAATCTCGCTGCTGTCCGAAGAGGAGCTTTCGTCGTTCGGCTGCCTGTACATTGCGCCGCTTAAGAGCCTGATAAACGATCAGTTCGGCAGAATGGACGAGCTGCTCGACCTGTCGGGCGTGCCCGTATATCACTGGCACGGCGATGTAGCCGCATCGCACAAAACGCGGGCGCTGCGCGAGCCGCGCGGCATTCTCCAGATAACGCCCGAATCGCTCGAGAGCATGCTCATGAACCGCTCGAACGACATTCCCCGCCTGTTCGGGCAGCTGCGCTTCGTCGTTATCGACGAGATACATGTGCTTATGGGCAGCGACCGAGGCAGTCAGATAATCGCGCAGCTCTCGCGCATCGCGCATCTCATCGGGCATCATCCGCGCAGGATAGGGCTGTCGGCAACGGTCGGCGACCTCGAAACGGCTGCGGCATGGCTCGGCGCGGGCACGGGTCGCAGCACCGATGCGCCGCGCTTCCGTGACGAGCGCACAAAATGGCGGCTCGGACTCGAGCATTTTTACAATACCGATAACGGCAGACTCGAGTCGGAGGACGCGCTCGCCGCGGCATATGAGGCGGAGCGCAGGGCGCAGACGGGCGCGGACGGCTCGAATATGCGTTTCCACGTTCCCGATGCGGCGAGGAGCGATTCCGCCGCAACATCCTCGGATGCTGCGACATCCGAAAAAGCCGCAATATCCGAAAGCGCTGCAGCATCCGCCGACGGCGCGTCTGCCCCCGCCGCCATAGACCCGCAGACGGCTGACGGCGGGCAGAGAAGGACACGTCCCAATCCCGCGCAGGCGATGCTCGATCCGGGCTACGAATACCTATACGACTGCACGAAGGGCAAAAAATGCATCGTCTTTTCAAACTCCCGCGAGGAGACCGAGTACGTCACGGCTACGCTGCGTCAGATAGCCGACTATCGCGGCGAGCCCGACCGTTTTCTCATCCATCACGGTAATCTTTCGTCGCAGCTGCGCGAGGAGGCGGAGCTGCGGATGAAGAACGACGAGGAGGATGTTGTCACCTGCGCAACGGTCACGATGGAGCTCGGCATCGACATCTGCAAGCTCGAGAGGGTGCTGCAGATGGGCTCGCCCGTCTCGGTATCGAGTCTGCTGCAGCGTATAGGGCGCTCCGGCAGACGCGGCGGCATTCCCGAAATGATGATGGTCTTTCGCGAGGATGTCCCGCTGCCTAACACCCCGCTGCCGCAGCTCATACCGTGGGAGCTGATTCGCGCGATAGCGATAATTCAGCTCTATATCGAGGAGCGGTTCATCGAGCCGCCGTCGCTGAAAAAGATGCCCATGAGCCTGCTGTTTCAGCAGACGCTGTCGGTGCTCACCGCGTCGGGCTCGCTTACCCCGCGCGCTCTTGCCGAGCGTGTGCTCACGCTGCCGCCGTTTGCGTCGATCAGCCGCGACGATTATAAGGAGCTGCTTGTCTCGATGATACGCGGCGACTGGCTCGAAATGACCGAGGAGAGGGAGCTTATCGTCGGGCTGCGCGGCGAGCGCCTGACATCGAGCTTTAAGTTTTACGCCGTATTCAAGGACAGCGAGGATTACACCGTTCGCTGCGGCTCGGATGAGATAGGCACCATCACCGCCCCGCCGCCCGTCGGCGACCGCTTTGCGCTCGCGGGGCGTGTGTGGGAGGTCGAGGAGCTTGACAATACGCGAAAGCTCATCTACGTTAAGTCCGTCGCGGGTAAGATGCCGATAGAATGGCCCGGCGACTACGGCGAGATTCATACCCGCATTCTTCAGCGGATGCGCTGCGTGCTCGAGGAGGATACCGTCTATCCGTATCTGAAAAAGAACGCCCGTGACCGTCTCGCCGCAGCGCGCGACTGCGCACGTCGGACGGGGATGCTCCGCCGCTCGCTTGTACATCTCGGCGGCTATACATGGTGCCTGTTCCCGTGGCTCGGAACGCGCTCGTTCAGAACGCTGCGCCGCTTCATTCCCGAGGCGACCCCCGCACGCTTCGGGCTTTCGGGCATCGACTTTGAGGGCTGCTGCTATATCACGTTCAAGCTGCAGTCGGGCGACGCACGCGGGCTGTGCGCACATTGGGCGTCGGTTGCCGCCGCGGGCATAAATGCGGAGGACCTTGTTCCGCACGGATATGCACCGTCGTTTGATAAGTATGACGGGGCGCTACCACCGGACCTTCTGCGGCGGGCGTACGCGGCGGATAGGCTGCGGACGGATGAGCTGGAAGCACGCCTGTACGAGCTCTATGACGAATTTGAGCGGGGCTGAATAAAAAAGCGCAGACCGAAAAAGCTCTCGGGGAGGCTAAAAAAGCGCAGACCGAAAAAGCGGATAAAAGTGAATTTTGGGCTTTTATTCGGCACAAATTCAAGGAAAGCTGATGAAATCCTA
>OIYS01001030.1_pt1 | contig 15721 bp, 19 predicted proteins | sample 1588271 | NCBI WGS metagenome assembly OIYS01 (sample SAMN03283286) | human gut metagenome | biome: human-associated habitat; material: feces | host: Homo sapiens | place: Peru | collected 2012
CCTAATTGGAGTTCAGTATCATACCCGTAAAACATCTCATTTTTTAGTCTTCCAAAAAATGGTGCCGCTAACCGGACTCGAACCGGTACGGAGTTGCCCCCAGCGGATTTTAAGTGCTAAAACCCATTCGGAAAGGGGCGGAATCAGGCTGCATCAAAACGAATCAATTTCTTATACTTCATCAGATGTTTTTTTGATATTTCTATCGTTTTTGTGCAAAAAGTTTTCGTATTCTCCTGTTTTTAGGATTTCTTTCAGAATAGCCTGGAGCATAAATTTGACGCGATTTTCGAGCCTTTGGAGGGATGTTTGGAGGGATGCTGGCGTACTACACTCTGAAAGGAAGCAGTAAAATGAGAGGCAGAAAGTTCTACGAAACCTATTGGAAGCACTATGATGACATGGTGAATTTTGAGAACTTCCGAGAAATGCTCGGCGGAATCGGCGATGTTCAGGCAAGGAGGCTTCTTCAAAAGAAAATTGTAAAGAGCTTCAAGATACGCGGGGAGTACAGAATTCCAAAAGCCTGCGTGATTGATTATGTGCTGAGTCCCCATTATGCTGAATACAGGAAAAGCCTGAAAGCACAGATTCCATAATCAGGAGGCCATGGCCATGGGTAATAAGAAATCAAAATTTGCAGCGCTTTTTCAGGAATATCCCGATGTGGTTTCGGTTCCACAACTCTGTAAAATGCTGGGGGTGTGCAAAGGGAACGCATATCAGCTTTTGCATTCCGGCCAAATCAAATATTTACGAGTTGGGCAGGTATACCGCATTCCAAAACTTTGTGTCATTGATTTTCTGGAAAAGGAAACAAAGGCAGCAAAGTAGGTTACAGTTGCCAGCGCTGAAGAAATTCTCAAAGGGTGTCGTGAAATGCGACACCCTTTGAAAGCACAGCACCAGCCAAAATTATTTTTCTATCAGATCCTCCATGGTACACCCCAAGGCTTTTGACAACTTCAAAAGTGTTTCCGCGCTTGCTTTGTTGATGTCCTTGTTCCGCTGTTCGTACATCTGAATGGAGCGTAGGCTGACTCCGGAGTGTATAGCTAATTCTGATTGAGAACAGCCATAGGTTCTGCGGATGCGCCTTAAATTGGTATCCGGAAAGGTTTCCCGGATTCTGGCATCCAAAATACTTGCAAATTTAGAAATATCCGCTTCGTGAAGCGGGTCGTACATTCTCCAAAGCTCCTCATAGGTAACTGCTTTCAGAATTTCGCTGTAGGTTCTTCCGGAGTACCACTGGTAGTAGGCAATTGCCCAACCAATCCAATATTCTCTGGAACGAGTCAGATGTTCCCCCGGTGCAGCCTGTGGTGCTTTCCCGGTGGTCTCCATCAGAATGTCTGATACCATATCTGCGCCGCTTTTCCCAGCAAGGAAATTCGGTTCTCCATTTTCCATCCGTTTGCTGACAGAGCTGGCGACAAACAGTTTTACAAATGTATCGCCGGGAATATGACAATCATTCATCGCATAGTCAAAAGCCTCTCCAAGCATGGATTGGGCGTTACTCAAATACATTTCTTGGTATGCGCGGGTCATCGTTCTGAATACCTCCCCTCATAATATCCTGAATATACAAGCCGTCGCTTTCTTCTTCCAGCATTTCCATATAAATCCGGTTTGCTTCATCATTTCGTGCCTTACGCAGACAGAAGTAGGTTTCCCTGTCAGCCACTTCAAATCCCTCGTAGTGTAGCTTTGAAAACGCGAATCGGGATTTTAGAACAATCTGTTCCCCCAGTTTTCCCAGCCGCATCGCTCTGGCCAACTGTTCCACAGTGATTCCATTGTTCAGAAAGGATTCTGCATAATCGAAATAGGAATCATCCGCCCGGTAGCCAGTGACCACATCAAAGGCATTTACATTCACACTGAAGTTCTCAACGAGATACCGCTTTGCCCGCCTGGCCACAGGGGTCTTGATGGAAAACAGTCGGTGCTCCACCAACACCGCAATCCAATTGAGAATTGTAAAATCAGGACTATTCAGATTCAGAACATTCAGATATTCCGTACCCAGTGTGTACCGATTGGCAAATCCATTCCGCAGAGAGGACACCGCCCACTCCTTCGCCAAATCTTCGCTTTCCGTACAGTAAAACCCCAGGCCAAAATCGTTATTCAGTTTTCCTTTTCCAAAGGTCGGCTCCTCAATCAGCTGCTCAGAGCCATGATACAGTGTAATGATTCTCTCCATCGTTCAGCCCTCCGTTTTTCTTTTATTATATCACTTTGGTGATAATCAATCAATATAATTTTGAGGAAAGCTTTTACTTTTCGCACACATAAAAACAGCAGCTGTCTCTTGATGATTCATGTTATCCCATCGTACCATATCATCTAAAAGGATGTCGCATTTCACGACACCCTTTTTGCACTTCCCGAAACAACTCAATATTCTGCCAAAATACATAGAGCGATTATCACTTGCTGCCTTTTTCAAGCAAGAATAATCGCTCTTTTTGTTTTTCTCCGGAAAAGCAAAACCATCTCACGGTGAGCGGGCCACCGAATTGTCCCGAAAAGGAAGGAGTCACATGACAACAAAGGGAAATCTGAATCTGGAGGTATTCAGCAGTCCGGAATTTGGGCAGATGCGGATTCTGGCTGAAAACGGGAAGTATCTGTTCTGTGCCAGTGATGCGGCAACGGCCCTGGGATATTCCAATCCTCGCTCCGCTTTGCAGCGGCACTGTAAGGGTGTCGTGAAACGCGACACCCTTACCTCCGGCGGCACCCAGACGCTCTCCTACATCTCCGAGGGAGACTTGTACCGGCTGATTGTCCACAGCAAGCTGTCCGGTGCCGAAAAATTTGAGCATTGGATTTTCGACGAAGTGCTCCCCTGCATCCGGAAGCATGGCGGCTATATGACGGACAATCTGATTACCGAGCTTATGGCTTCTCCGGATATGATCTACAAGGTCACATCCGATATGCTCAAGGAGCGTGGAGCCCGAATGCGCCTGGAAGGAGAAATGAAAGCAGCCAAACCGAAAATCGAATATTTCGATTCTTTCATTACCGCCAGCGACTGCACCAACATCCGCACCACCGCAAAGGAAATCCAAGTCCCGGAACGAAAATTCGTCGCCTGGCTTCTTGCGAAGAAGTATCTGTATCGGGATGCCCGCGGAAATCTAATTCCCTATGCCAAGAAGTCCAACAAGGGCTTGTTCATCGTTAAGGACTTCTACTATGGCTACGGACAGATTGCCCACCACACGCTGATTACGCCCAATGGGAAAATGCTGTTCATGCGGCTGGCCCCTGCCATTCTGGCAGCACCCTAGCGCTTTTCACCGGGAAGGGAGTTGATGCCTATACCTGTTTTCCGTGTTGAAAAGAATGCAAACTACACAACGATGAGTAACTACCATCTGCGGGACAACACCATTTCTTTTAAGGCCAAAGGTCTCCTATCCATGTTTCTGAGTCTGCCAAAGGATTGGAGTTATTCTGTCAAGGGGATTGCCACAATCTCCAAGGAAGGTGTGGATGGTATTCTTTCCGGGCTGAAAGAGCTGGAAGCCGCTGGCTACCTTGAGCGTCACCGAATGCGAAACGACAAAGGCCGCCTGGGTGACAGCGAGTACGTGATTTACGAGATGCCTCACCGTATCCGGGGTTCTCCTGAACTGGAAAAACCAAATCAGGAAAAGCCTGTTCAGGCCAACCCTGTTCAGGTAACTCCTGAGCAGGAAAAACCTGTGGAGGAAAATCCCGCACAATTAAATATAGAAGTAATAAATAAAGATAAACAAAGTACAGATGAACAAATAGATAGAGTAGATAACGCCTCTCGGCATTTCTATGGCGTGTATCGGAATGTGGTTCTGTCAAATTCCGAAATATGCTCTCTGAAAGAGCAATTCCCGCAAGACTATGTCATGCGGATAGAGCGGCTTTCCGAGTACATGTTCACCTCGGGAAAAAAATACAAAAATCACCTTGCCACAATCTTCAACTGGGCAAGGAGAGATGCACAGTCAGGCAACGGATACCACCATGGAATGTACACCTACGATGGTAATGAAAGTCTGTAAGTAAGGGAGGAACGTAGAATTATGGAAGCAAATTGGGATAGCTTACAGCGCATTATGGAAATTGCCGAACTCCGGTCAAAAGGGATTCAGGACACGCATTTTCTGGATTGGACATTCCAGATTGCGGAAGATAATCCCTATGTCCAGATGGCGAAGCGATATGTAGATCAATGGGAGCAGACCAAGGCGGAGAACCTTGGTCTTTTGTTTTGGGGTGATGTGGGAACCGGCAAATCCTTCCTCGCTGCCTGCATTGCAAACGCACTTCTGTCTCAGGGTGTTCCCGTTCTAATGACCAACTTTCCCCGTATCCTGACCCAAATGGGTGATCTCCAATTTGGAGAGCGCACGGGGTATATCGCTTCCTTCGGCAAATTTGAGCTGCTTGTCATTGATGATTTGGGTGTCGAGCGCAATTCAGAGTATGCCCTGGAACAGATTTATGCGGTTGTTGATGAACGCTACAAATCCAATCTTCCCCTGATCGTGACTACCAATCTGCCCCCCAGGCAGCTGCGCGGTTCCCATGATGTTGCGCACGCCCGTATTTACAGCCGTGTACTGGAAATGTGTACCCCCGTCCTGATTCAGGGCAGTGACCGTCGAAAGGCCATCAGCGCAAAAAAGAAGTCTCTCGCCAGACAGATACTCTACCCAAAGGAGGTTGATTCCTATAGCAGTACAGAATGAAGCGGTTCAGAATATTCCATTGACAGAACTGTTTCCCTTTAAGAACCATCCGTTTCGTATTGTAGACGATGAAGCCATGCAGCGCACAGTGGAAAGCGTGTCCCAGTTTGGGGTGTTATCTCCTGCCATTGCCCGCCCGCGCGTCGATGGCGGTTATGAAATCATCTCCGGGCACAGGCGGCTCCATGCCTCCCAGCTTTTGGGACTGGAAACCATGCCCGTAATCGTTCGTCAGATGGACGATGATACCGCCGTAATCACGATGGTAGACAGCAATCTCCAGCGTGAAACCATGCTTCCCAGCGAACGAGCCAAAGCCTATAAGATGAAAATGGATGCCATGGCTCACCGTGCCGGTAGGCCACCACTTGAAAATTCCGGCCAACTTGGCCGGAATTTTGCGGGGAAAGAGAGCCGTGAAATTATTGCGGAACAAACCGGGGAAAGCGCCCGCCAGGTTCAGCGATATGTAAACCTTACGAATCTGATACCAGAACTCATGCAGATGGTGGACGAAAAGAAAATCGCATTCAGCCCCGCCGTGGAGCTTTCTTTTCTCACCTCAGAGGAACAGACCAATCTGCTGGATGCCATGGAGTACGGGCAATCTACCCCATCGCTGTCTCAGGCACAGCGGCTGAAAAAACTCAGTCAGGACGGCGGATGTGACCGCATGGCGATGTATGCCATGATGTCCGAGGAGAAAAAGGGTGATTTGGAAAAGGTCACCATCGACAGCGGCGACCTGAGAAAGTTCTTTCCGAAGTCCTATACCCCGAAGCAGATGCACGATGTCATTATCAAACTGCTGACCCAATGGCAAAAACGCCGTCAGCAGGATTTATCACGTTAGGAGAATACTATGACCTCAAAAAGAAACAACAAAACAACCATCGCCACAGAAACGCCCATGTACTATGCAATGCTGGCACCGAAGTTGCCTGTGACCGTTATGGATTTGGAGGAGTGCTTCACCGCAGTTCCCTGTTTTGGAATCGACGATCTGGTGATCGATTTTCCGGGCGGCGGTCTCAAAATCAGCGCATACCAGCATTCCGTGGTGGAAACCGACAGGAAGCGTTACCTGATTGGCCCCTCCATCGTCTTTCGTTCTGGTAAGGACGGGACAGATGCGCCCATTACCGTGGAGGATATTCACATTCTCCAGGCACTCATGGTCTACAAAAGTACCACCCTTCACTGCGGAAAATATAACATTCCCGCAATCGCGCTGGATTGAGGAGGCCTGCATGGAACAGAACGAATCCCTCGCCGTTCTCCTGATCGAGCCGGAGCGGTATCCCAAGGTCGTTCAGATAGGCTCTGATTTGAAATCTTTGCAGCAGGCTGTTGGTGGCTGGATTGAAGCCGTTTATCCATGGGAGGATAAGGCGGCAATCATTCTCAATGAAGAAGGAAAAATCAATCAGCTGCCACTGAATCGGGCGTTGCGCACAGAGGACGGTGAAATCTACGATATTACTGCCGGGAATATGCTCGTTGTCGGCCTGGGAGAAGAAAACTTTTCTTCCCTAACCAAAGACCAGCTCAGCCACTACGAAAAGCTCTTTCATCAGCCGGAAACCTTCATCCGTCTTGGGGGCCACCTTATGGCTTTCCCAATCCCGGATAAAACGGTGCGATGCGCAGAAAAAGCACAGGAGCATTCTCCAAAAGCGCCCAGTCACGACGCCAGGTAAAGCTGTCACGGAAAGGGGCTGATGTGAATGCAGGAAGAAGTGGAAAATAGAACCGTGAACCTGGCAATCAGCACCACAAAGCTGACTGCCCGCTCTCTGCTGAACGCCTTTCGTGCTTATATGAACCATCGGCGTAATGTAAAAGCAAAAAAGGCGTACAATATGGACACCCATATTGTAGGTGAGCAAACCATCGGTCAGCTTCTTGGGCAGAACCAGGGGGCCACCAACATCGAAATCGAGAAAACAGAAATCTCCGGCTTCAAGAGAATCCTAAATAAGTATAGGGTGGATTATGCGATTACCAAGGACAAGTCCCAAGTGCCCCCACGTTACCTGGTCTTTTTTAAGGCCCGTGACAGTGACGCGCTAACCGCTGCTTTTAAGGAATTCAGTGCTGAAACAGCCCGAAAGGCAGAACGTCCCAGTATGCTGGCCCTTCTGGCAAAGATGAAGGTGCTTGCCGCCTCTTTGCCGAAAAAAGTTTACGAGAAGAAGCAGGAGCGTGAGCTATGAATCGGCGGAATCTAAAACGGCTGGTAATTCTTTCTATCCCATATGTTGTCTTGGGCCTGGTCGCTACAAATCTGGGCGAAGCATGGCGTATCGCAAAAGAGAATATTCCAGCCTCCCCCATTCTCGGCCTGATGGCGGCGCTTCCTGTAGCGTTTTCTAATTTTATGCCCAGCTTCCATCCGTTCGATTTGTGCGTTGGGATAGTCTGCGGATGCGGTCTTCGATTAGCCGTGTATCTCCGTGGAAAAAATGCCAAGAAATACCGGCACAATGAAGAATACGGTTCTGCCAGATGGGGAAACGCACAGGATATTGCCCCGTTTGTCGCTCCCAAATTTGAGGACAACATCATCCTGACGCAAACGGAGCGCCTAATGATGTCCAACCGTCCCGCTAACCTCAAGAATGCCAGAAACAAAAATGTGCTGATTGTAGGCGGTTCCGGCTCCGGCAAGACTAGATTTTGGATAAAGCCAAGTGCGCCCGTACGGGCGGTATAAATTCTACCTTAAGCAAGTAGTAGGTAAAAGTATCAAGCGGCAATAATGCCGCAACCTATCATTCCCCGTCTAACCCCAAAAGGGAAACCGGAGGGCGACCATAGCATGACGGAGGACACGGAGCGTTGAAGCCTCAGAGGCGCTGGCGTGACGGAATGAAAATCCATATACGAGGATGAAAGCTAAACTGCTTGAATGACAGCCTGAAATCGGGACCAAGAGCGCACCCCTGACGTAGAGAGGTTGTACCCGTCAGTGTTCCTGACAACCGCATTGTTCGGCTATGCGATTGCTGATACTCGGAACAGGTTCAGCCACGGGAAAGTGGAAAAAGGCGAACGTCACATACCGATAATATGGAGTGCTTATTTATACCGTACTAAACGGGGATTGCCTAAAGTGAAATGCCGTCTGGCTATGAAAACGCTGAAACGCGGGATTCTGAATATTCACTATGGCAACAGAGTTCCCGTAGTAGTCAGAGGACGGAATAAGCCGTCTACATGGCGAAGGGGAACAGTGAATCATTTTCAAAACAGAAAGGACAGTGTGTGAGACACTATGAGAGATCCGATTCATGTCTTGAAAAGCCTGGAAGAAAAGGCAAGTGTAAGCAACTACAAATATGAAAGACTGTATCGTAATCTGTACAACCCCGAATTCTTCCTTCTTGCCTATGCGAACATTGCAAAATCACAAGGAAGCATGACACAAGGGGTTGACGGGCAGACGCTGGATAACATGAGTCTGCCGAGAATTAACCGGATTATAGAATCCTTGCGCAATAAAACGTACCAGCCACAGCCCGCAAAAAGGAAGTATATTCCCAAGAAGAACGGCAAACTCCGTCCTCTGGGAATCACATCTACCGACGATAAGCTGGTACAAGAAGTGGTCAGAATGATTCTCGAAGCTATCTATGAGCCGACTTTCAGCAATAACTCCCACGGATTCAGGCCAAAGCGGAGCTGCCACACGGCACTTGCGCAGGTAAAGAAAAACTTCACAGGTGCCATATGGATTGTAGAGGGAGACATTAAGGCGTGCTTTGATAATTTCGACCACCACGTTCTGACTGATTTGCTGCGCAAACGAATTGCAGATGAGTCCTTCATTGGACTTATCTGGAAATTTCTCAAAGCTGGATACATGGAGCAGTGGCAATACAACTGCACTTACTCCGGTGTCCCGCAAGGCAGTGGAATCAGTCCGATCTGTGCCAATATCTATCTTAGCGAACTGGACAAATTCATGCAGGAGTACAAAGAACTGTACGACTGCGAACCAGTACGCAGAAAGACGACCAAAGAATATGAAAGGGCGTCACGGAGATACAAAAAGGCACGCAAAGCGTTAATGGAAGCAGAAGAATCAACTCCTGAACTGGTAAAAGAATTCAAAGATTCCAGAAAGGAGAAGATGAATCAGCACTACCATGACCCGTTTGAAGCAGGATTCAAGAAAATTCAGTATAATCGTTATGCGGATGATTTCGTGATAGGTGTCATTGGCTCCAAAAAGGACGCAGAGAAAATCAAAGAGGATGTAAAAAACTTCCTAAAAGAGAAGCTTCATCTGGATATGTCCGAGGAGAAAACAAAAGTCACCCATTCCAGTGAATCGGTACGATATTTGGGATACGATTTCAAGGTCATTCACTCTAAAAACGTGAAGCGATGCGAAAATGGCAACATGAAACGAGTATGGCACGGAAAAGTATTTCTGTATGTTCCGAAAGAAAAGTGGATTAAAAAGGCGATGGAACGAAATGCGATACAAGTAAAACGCAATAATGACACTGGCAAGGAAATGTGGCGACCCATGCCAAGGAAAGACCTTATGAACCGCAATGATGCAGAAATTGTGACTATGTTCAGCTCCGAAATCCGTGGGCTGTACAATTACTACCGGATTGCGGAAAATGTAGGCACATTGCACCAGTATTATTACATGGTGCGGTATAGTATGCTGAAAACCTTAGCAGGAAAGCACAGAACAACTGTCAGTGCAATTAAAAAGCGTTACATGGTACACGGAGTATTAAGAGTTCCCTATGAAACGACTAAGGGACTCAAATACTGCGAGTTCTACCATGACGGCTTCAGGAAGCACAGCGACGGCTATAACAATGTGGCAGACATCATGCCAAGTTATAGAAAATATGACGGGCGACATACGATAGTCAACCGCATAAAGGCCGGAATATGCGAGATTTGCGGGCAAAGTGCAGAATACCTGTGCATGCATCACGTAAGAACGCTGAAATCGTTGAAAGGCAGAGATGTTTTTGAGAGAAAAATGCTTGAAATGAGAAGAAAATCTCTGGCTCTATGTCCTGATTGCTTTGAACGCTTACACGCAGCCTGTGAATCAAGGTGATTCATGGAAAGCCGGATACGCTGAAAGGTGTACGTCCGGTTTGGGAGGCGGCTCCCTGAAACCTACTGGTGAAAGCCAGCAAGGCGCAGGGTGCCTACCTCATATCTTCTGCAATGCCACAGCTCCTACGTCGTAACAGACCCGAAGGGTTCCATCGTTGTTGAGTGCGGCAACGCTCTTTTGAAAAAGGGATACTGCATCAGGATTTTCAACACCATCAATTTTCAAAAGAGTATGCACTATAATCGTGCGACTCGTTCGCATACAACCGCTATTCTGTGAGGCAAACCTCATGGACGAAGGCCAAATAGCGAATAAAAATGCGGGGTTCCCGTGAAAGCGGGAGCTACAACTGATAGCTTGAGGAGTGGAATGAAAGGGTAACGCCTTGAGACGCTCCACCTGATACTCCGACTGGCATTGACTGTAAAGGTGAGTGTCAGAAGCTCGGTAAAGGCGGCGGAAGTCTGCCGTAAGTGGGCAACCACACGCAACCGTCCCAGAGGTGGGATGCGTAGATGACACGCCGGGGTTCTATAAAATATCTATGGTGAGAATGTTCGACGACGAACTGACAAAAACCGCGAATGTAATGGTCTAAAAGTGCGCTGTACAGAAATGTGCAGTTGCAGAAATGCAGTCAGTGCGGTGGAGTAAAAATGGTTGTTATGAAACACCGTAACGTGTTACAGGCACGTTCCCGCTGACAGGCTTAGAGCGGACACCTACGGATATAAATGTACAGATAAAGCTATCGGAACGGGGAAAGGTATCAGGCGGCTCATCTGCCGCAACACGGATAAATTGTTAGAACAAATAACCGTGTGAACTGGTGCTGAAAAGCGAAGCTCGAACCTATGATAGCCCAACGAAAAAGGCGGGCTGGAGGAATGGGCTTTAGTCGGAAAGTCAAAGAAAATGCTATTCAGTCGTAATAAGGATTGCGAGTAAGACAAAAAGGGACACTTTCCCATGAAAGGAGAGTGATGCCTTATGCCTAATGAGAAAGCAAACAACAAGAAAGAAAAACTGCTGTGCGTGGACAATCTGCGCCATGCGGAATACTACAAAATGCAGGGCGTATTTGACGACTTGTATGCACGGAGCAAATGCGGCGAAGAATTTGCCAATTTAATGTCTCTGATTTTGAGCCGTGAAAACATTCTCTTGGCGTATAGGAACATCAAGACCAATGCAGGGAGTAAAACCGCTGGAACAGATGGGCTTACCATAAGTGACATTGGCCGACTGACAGCCGAACAAGTCGTGGATAAAGTCCGATTCATCGCAGCAGGAAGTCCACATGGGTATCGCCCAAAGGCGGTACGGCGCAAAGACATCCCAAAGCCCTATGATCCTACGAAAACCCGTCCACTTGGTATTCCATGTATCTGGGATAGGTTGATCCAGCAGTGTGTCAAACAGGTGATGGAACCGATATGCGAGGCGAAATTCAGTGAAAATAGCTATGGTTTCCGACCGGGCAGGTCAACAGAACACGCAATCGACAGAACCTATCGGCTCATGCAGCTGACTCATTTGCACTATGTAATTGAGTTCGATATAAAAGGATTTTTCGACAACGTGAATCATAGCAAGCTGATAAAGCAAATATGGGCAATGGGAATCCATGATAAGCATCTTCTATATATTCTGCGACAAATATTGTCAGCAACAATTAAAATGCCTGACGGAACTTTTGTAAGACCGAACAAGGGAACCCCGCAAGGCGGAATCATTTCTCCGCTCCTTGCCAACATTGTGCTAAATGAGCTAGACCATTGGATTGACAGCCAATGGCAGGATAGTCCGGTAAAACACAAATACTCAAAGTGCAATGGTTATGTCCCTATGCGGAAAACAGGATTAAAAGAGATGTATATCGTGCGATATGCTGATGACTTCAGAATATTCTGCCGGAACAAAACAGATGCTGAAAGAACCAAAGCTGCGGTGACGCAATGGTTATCCGAGCGTCTTAGGCTCGATGTTTCGCCGGAAAAAACAAGAGTTGTCAATATCAAGCGTCGCTATTCGGTGTTCCTTGGTTTCAAAATCAGGGTTCACCCCAAAGGTCAAAAACTGGTTGTGAAATCGCATATTAACGATAAGCAACTAAAACACGTCCAAGAAAAGCTGGTCAAACAGGCACAACGAATTGGAAACCCAAGACGAGGCAGAAAGACACAGGAAGAAATCTCTTTGTATAACTCCATGGTCATGGGAATTCAGAATTACTACCGTATTGCTACAAATGTAAATCTTGACTGTTCGGTGCTGCATCGGGCAGTCATGAAAACACTGACTAACCGATTACGGACAGAAAATGGAAGCAATCTTGTAAAAGCCGGAAGAGAACTGACCCAAGTCGAAAGGAAATTGTATGGCAAGTCCAAAATGCTACGATTTGTGGCCGGAACAGATGAGCCAGTATATCCAATCGGTTATGTTCAGCACAAACACCCTATGGCTCGAAAGCGGAGCATTTGCCAATACACCGTGGACGGCAGGAAAGGACTGCACGATAGTCTTCGGATAAATGTTGCTCTGATGTGCCAGATGATGAGGCAACCGCTATTTGATAGAAGCGTAGAGTTTGCGGACAACCGCATTTCATTATTTTCTGCGCAGTGGGGCAAATGTGCTGTGACAGGGAAAGACTTCCTTAGTGTTGCGGATATTCACTGCCATCACAAAATTCCACAAAAAGATGGCGGCACGGATAAGTATGAGAATTTGGTCTTAGTGTTTGAACCCGTACACAAACTCATACACGCAACACGGGCAGATACCATTCAAAAATATATGGATATTCTGCATTTAGAAAAAGGGCAAGTTAAAAAGTTGAATCTATTGCGTGAAAAAGCAGGATTGTTTCCATTGGCCTAAACAGCCCGGACTTGTAAACACATGACTCTCAAAAGGTTGATTGAATAAGTATTGACAGAGATTTTTCGATGGCACGCCGTGTGCGGTGAAAGCTGCACGCACGGTGTAGAGTGGGGGAAAAGCCTGAGATGATATCAGGGGCTTACCTATCACTATCCTTTGCCTACATTCACAGCGAGAAAGACATTTTGAAGCTGGTAACAACGCTGATTGCCAACACCAAAGGGGAGGCCAAAGGCGGCGACGAGTTCTGGGAAAAATCCGAAAAGCTCCTCTACACGGCCCTGATTGCCTATATTCACTATGAAGCCCCGAAGACAGAACAGAATTTTGCCTCGCTGCTGGAGCTATTGAACGCCATGGAGGTACGGGAGGATGATGAAGAATTTCAAAATCCTGTAGACCTGATGTTTGAGGATCTGAATCGTAAAAAGCCCAATACCTTTGCCTACCGGCAGTACCGGCTGTACAAACTGGCAGCGGGCAAAACCGCAAAATCCATTCTGATTTCCTGCGGTGCCAGATTGGCCCCATTTGACATTGCGGAACTTCGGGAAATCACTGCCTACGACGATCTGGAATTGGATACGCTGGGAGACCAAAAGACAGCCCTGTTTCTGATTATGTCCGATACGGATTCCACCTTTAATTTCCTGATTTCCATGGTTTATACACAGCTGTTTAACCTCTTGTGTGAAAAAGCTGACGATGTCTATGGCGGGCGGCTCCCGGTGCATGTGCGTTGTCTAATTGATGAAGCAGCTAATATCGGTCAGATTCCCAATCTGGAAAAGCTGGTGGCAACCATCCGAAGCCGTGAGATTTCCGCCTGCCTGGTTTTGCAGGCACGAAGCCAGTTAAAAGCCATCTACAAGGACAATGCGGACACAATCATCGGCAACATGGATTCCCAGATTTTTCTGGGCGGCTCTGAGCCTACCACGCTGAAGGAGTTGAACGCAGCACTTGGCAAAGAAACAATCGACACATTCAACACCTCTGATACCCGTGGCAACAGCCCATCCTATGGTACAAATTTTCAGAAGCTGGGCCATGAGCTGATGTCTCAAGACGAGCTGGCTGTTATGGACGGCGGTAAGTGCATTTTGCAGCTGCGCGGCGTTCGCCCATTTCTGTCCGACAAGTATGATTTGACCCAGCATCCAAATTTTAAGCTTACCGCAGACTACGATATGAAAAACGCATTTGATATTGAAAAATTTCTGAACCACAAGGCAAAGCTCTCTAAAAAGGATGTTTTTACTGTTGTGGACGGAGATGCACAGTTAGGAGGATAACCTTTGGAAAACGAAGCCAAGCCCCAGGGGCAAGTTACAATCAAATTTGGAAAGGGCTTGATTGGCAGGTCTTTCACCAGCAAGTCCGGCGTTGAGATGTTACAGGTAAAGATTCCCAACCGCGAACGCACGGACAAGACACCGTGGGAAACCTTTGCCGTTCCGGCGAAGATGATTCACGATAACCAGTACGGGAAAGGTGTCTGGATGAAGCTGCCGGAAGACGGCGCTACAAAAGTCTCCAGAAACGTTCCCACCAGCAAAGACGATAAGGGGCGTACCATCTGGCAAAACACCTCCCGAATGGTTTCCAACACAGAACTGAAGTCCATGATGGAAGCCTACAAAGAGCAGTCCAGAGATTCCATGCTGGGAAATCTGGCTGAAAAGACAGCGCAAAGCAAAGCTGCGCCCCACCACGACACAAATCCCAAGCGGGATTACACCAGATAATCATTTGAAGTTTGCCGCCTGACAGGCGGCCTTTTTCATGCCCATGGCTGGGCAGTACCAGCAGCAGAACAGCCCGCAGCGGTTAGCAAAAACTTTGGTTCTCAGGCTGGCACGCAGACCTTGGCATGCATCTATCTTTTGGAGGAAATACTATGGCATTTTTCAACTCTGCAATTACCGTTCTTCAGACGCTTGTTGTGGCTCTCGGTGCCGGCCTTGGCATTTGGGGCGCGATCAACCTGCTGGAGGGTTATGGCAACGACAACCCCGGTGCCAAGTCCCAGGGCATGAAGCAGCTGATGGCTGGCGGCGGCGTTGCCCTCATTGGCACTACTCTTGTGCCGCTGCTGTCCGGTCTGTTCGGTTAAACGGTGATTCGTTTGATACCAGGAGGCAAACACGGCATGAGCAACGAGGAATTGAACACGGCATTATATCAAAAAATGTTCGGTGAACAGGAATCTTATCGCAGCTGTCTGCTTTCCCAGCCGCCGGAGGAAATTCTGAACCACACCTACGAGTACACCGTGCGGGAAGATATTCTGCTATCCTTGGAATATCGCGATTTACCCGATGCACAGGCAAAAGCATTGCTGAAATCTCCCAGCCCCCTTGCCGATATTTTTAAGGATTGGGAGCACAAAGAGACAAGCTATATGGAGGATATTTGGCAGACCGTAGAGGAGCGAGCCAAGACCGAAGCGCAGAAAACAAGGAGGAAGAAGGAGCAGGAGCGATAACTACTCCGGGCCGGCTGGTGAACCCAGTCGGCCCCCTTTCACCGCCAACTTCACTTATGACAGTCAATTTATGCCTACGAAAAAAGGGAAACTGCGTAGACCATGTAGAAGAAATTATTCTAATTTCGATTGCAGTTGTTCATAATATGTGGTAAGATAATAAGCAAGATAATAAGCAAGTTGAGGTGCCCTTATGGAGCAATATACACCGCCTTTTACGATTACGAATACGATTTTAGAGTTGACCTCTGTCATTTCCGAAAAGGTTGGCATGATTGCAAGCCGCCGTGAATTGGAATCTAGGCCGCATCTGCGAAAAAACAATCGAATTAAATCCATTCATTCATCGCTGAAAATTGAAGCCAATTCCTTATCCCTGTCGGAAGTCCGAGATGTAATCAATGGTCATATCGTTCTCGGTGATCAGAAGGAAATTCAGGAAGTGAAGAATGCCTATACTGCCTATGAACACTTAAAGGACTATGATCCGTACAG
>OIYS01001031.1_pt1 | contig 15720 bp, 17 predicted proteins | sample 1588271 | NCBI WGS metagenome assembly OIYS01 (sample SAMN03283286) | human gut metagenome | biome: human-associated habitat; material: feces | host: Homo sapiens | place: Peru | collected 2012
CATTATGTGCAGAAAGTAATTATGAAAAGTAATTCTGCAAAAGTAAGGTGAAATCCCACGTTTTTTGAAAAAGACTGTGCATAATTTTATGATATACTGAATATCCAAATAAAAAAACAGGAGGCATAAATTATGCACAACACAACAACAATCCCCATCATCAGATTGATGGAGGTCGCCGACAGAGAATTGATTCGGTTGAACTTCAAAGCATCTGCACTCTATCGACACAGTAAAGAATTTCGTAATTTTCTAAAATATTGCGGAGAAAATTTGATTGAAAACTACTGTGCAGAAACCGGCTCCCAATATTTTAAACATCTCTATGGATTGAATATAGGGGATCCCACCGTCAAGCTGACCAAGCCACAATTGGACACACGCTGTTCGATCCGTTTTTTAGATGATATCTTTCAGTTCGGCTATGCCTTACGATATAGTCACCACGATTACACTGTACCCCTTAAATATATAGAGCTTCTGGAAGATTATCTCACCTGGTGCAGAAAGCATAACAGTTCTGAAGGTACCATTCGTGTGAAACGGACAAAGATACGCCAATTTTTCAGTTTTTTGGACGGTCGCAAAATATCATTTACGAATCTGACTCCCGCAGACATTTCAGATTTCATGACCACCTTGTGCCGATACCACAGAGCGACTGTTCATGTGTTTAGCAGTGTCCTGCGCGATTTTTTCAGATATTGTTATGAAAACGAAATAGTGAAAAAAGATTTGTCTGTTTCCGTTCCAAGACCAAAGATATATACAGAGGAAAACATTCCGGAAACATGGACGAATGACGAGGTGCGACAGGTATTAGCTGTAATTGATCGCAATAACGGTATTGGAAAACGGGATTATGCTATGCTTTTGATGGCAATTCTATTGGGGATGAGAGCCGGAGATATTTGTGCGTTGAAATTCAAAAATTTAGACTGGAACCAAAAATTGATTATCTATACGCAACAAAAGACGAAAAAAGTAAACACACTACCTTTGCTCCCAATCATTGGTGAAGCAATTATTGATTACTTAAAAAACGGAAGATTAGACTCGAATTGTGACAATGTGTTTGTTCGTCACATCCACCCATATGGAGAATTCCAATCAAGTACAGCCATTTCTGAAAACCTTAAAAGATATATGCGCCAAGCAGGATTGACCGTAAAAAAGCGCAAATCAACTCATTCACTGCGTCATACGCTTGCAAGCGAACTTTTGCAAGAAGGGATACCTCTAATGACAATTTCAAACATTCTCGGACACTGTACTCCGAAGACCACTTCAGTCTATACCAAGGTTGATATTCCAGCCTTGCGCAAATGCGCTTTGTCTTATGGGAAACGGAGGGCTTCTGTATGACTTCTGCAATGCTTTTAGAACAATACTTATCTGAACGCCGTGCGCTGGGGTACAGTTTGAAAACAGAGGAAGGCCGTTTGCGCCGATTCCTTCGAAATTATCCTGAACCCAAAAACGGAAACATCGAATTTACAAAAGAGTTTGTTATGGCACAGCTTGGCAACCATTTAAATCGACACACAAACACAATTCTTCGAGACGTGAGTGCTATCAACGGATTTCTGGATTTTGTAATCCGCAAAGGATTTCAGGCATACAAAATCCCACCAAAATCCGTACCGAAAGAGGTTCGCAATTTCAAAGCATATATTTTCACGGATGACGAAATTAAACAAATGTTGGATGCAGCCGACAATTTTCCGGACACGGAACAAAATCCTGCGCGAAAGCACCAAATCCCCGTCATGTTCCGCATCCTGTTTAACTGTGGACTACGCACTTCCGAATTATTGAAATTGCGTATCTGCGATGTAAATTTTGATGAGTGTGTTTTCACCGTTTCAGACACCAAATTTCACAAAAATCGATTGGTTCCGTTTTCCGAAGTTGTTTCAGAAGCATTGGAACAATATTTGGAAATATATCCGCCTCAATCTGCAAATTCATTGCTGTTCCCAAGTTCAAAGGTCGGCTACAAATTAAACAGATATGGTTCGAGTTGGCTTCACGCACAATTTAGAGAGCTTCTTAGATTGGCTCATATTCCCTACGGTGGAAAAGGAAACGGTCCTCGTCCGCACGATATACGACATACCTTTGCTGTTCATTGTCTAAACAATTGGGTATTGTCCGGAGAAAATCTTACGGCGGCGCTGCCGGTACCATCTCATTATCTTGGACATAATGGGCTGACCGGGACACAAAAATATCTACAATTAACAGCGCAAATGTACCCTGATATTTTAACCAAGTTGGAAACCAAATTTGGAGATCTAATTCCGAAAGTGGAGGTGTACAATGAAAGCCTCTGATTTTTCTGCATTTCTGACACAATATCTAACGCATTATTTACCGGTTCAGCGAAATTTGAGTAGCAATACTGTCCGTTCCTATAGAGATACCTTTAAGCTGTTACTGATTTTCTGCCGTGATGAAAAAGGACTTAATATTGCCAAATTGCATATGCGCCAATTGGATAGACACTGCATAGAAGAATTTATGCTGTGGCTGACAAATTCCAGAGGAGTTTCGCCTTCCACCTATAACCAACGCCTTTGTGCCATTCATGCATTTTTAAATTTTGTTATGACTGAAGAACCTGCATATATGGAGCAATGCATTCAAATCCTCAAAATTCCAAGTGTGGTATCGCCCACACCGCCGGCACAGTATTTAAGCCCGAACAGTCTAAAGTTGCTGCTATCCATGCCGGATGTCTCTACAAAACAGGGACGGCGACACCTTGTGTTGCTTACGGTATTATATGATACCGCCGCGAGGGTCAGTGAACTTGTAGATATTCGTATTCGTGATGTACGACTTGATTTTCCGGCAGTCATCACGTTGCATGGCAAAGGTAGAAAAGTTCGCACTATCCCGATTATGAAACAAACCGCAGAGTTGTTGCGAGAATATCTCACTGAAAACCGCATTGACACCAAACACAATCCGGATATGCCACTTTTTTGGAACAGTCGCCACAACAAAATGACTCGTTCCGGCGTGACCTATATTGTCCAAAAATATACAGATGCAGCACGAGAAACCTCTCTAGATATACCGCTTAAAATTTCACCCCATATATTCCGTCACACCAAGGCAATGCATTTAGTGCAAGCAAATGTGAATCCCATCTATATTAAGGATTATTTAGGACACGCCGATATTTCTACCACCGAGGTTTATGCCAGAGCAGACAATGAAGCCAAGCGAGCCGTCTTGGAACAGGCAACAGCACACCTTGACCTTCCAACATCCTCAAATTGGGAACAAGATTCCGAATTGATTGAGTGGCTTTCGTCTCTTGGTCGATAATTTGAAAAATTATGCGCAGTAAAGTAAAGCAAGTTGCTTTATTTTACTGCCTTTTTATGAGTTACAACGCATAATTACTTTCTGCACATAATGTTCCTTATGCACAGAAGCACATAACGCCCATTTTCAAGGACAAGCCATTCGGGTCTATCTTCGGTTTTTGTGCCTTTGAGCAGTCTAATGATTTCAAAAAAGAGAGAGCTTCGTTCTCCGGCAAGCCCTCTTTGCCGGCCAGATACAGAAATGTCCTGACACGGGAATCCGCCCGCCCAGAGGTTGACCCTCGGCAGATCGGCGGGGTCGATTTTGGTAATATCTTCTCCATACCATTCGTCCTCCTGTATATCGTGTATGGCGCGGTAGCTGCGGTCTGCGAATTTATCTATTTCGCAGTGGCCTTTACAAACCATTCCGCAAAGCTCAAAGCCCTTGCGGAAACCGCCCACGCCGCTGAAAAAATCCAGAAATGTCATCGGTTCATTCATTTGTAGTCGTCCTTTCCTTGCAGGCGGTTGATCTGCAACAGGCACATAATCACAATACCGATACAGCCGCCGAGCATAGTTCCGATGATAAAAAAGAGCAGTTCGCTCATACCATACGCCTCCTTTCAGCGCATAAAAATATCGCCCTCCGTTTGTAACGGGGACGAGCAAAATTAAGGGTTTCAGGGGCTACCCCTGACAAGGTTTTGCCTTTGTGGTATCACAAAGGCGATGCTTGCTGGTACATCGCATGGCGTTCGTCCCATCGGCCGAACATTTTGCCACCGACTGAAAAAATTCAGCGTTCATGCTCACGCTGCGGATTGAACGGGATTCCGATGAGCTTTCCGTTCAGCCTTGCCAAGTGTTCGGGATAGCGGAACATTTTAGTATAGCGGGCAATCTGTTCATCGGAAAGACTGTCAAAGCTCTCGCCCCGGCAGTCACATATAAAAGCGGGGCCGAAAATGAAATCGACCATAACGCCGTCCTTGTTTTTTACGCTTCGGTTTGGCAGCATACCGTTGATCTTTCCCTCGTCGTTGCAGACAATACACACCTGTTCCTCAAAGGGGTAAAAGGGTTCAATCAGTCCGTCAACGGCATTTTGCAAATCTTCAATAGAAGTGCCGATTTCAGCGGTGCGGGCAAGTTTACCCGGTTCCAGCAGTACAACCTTGATTTTCTTTTCCTCACTCATAGCGGAAATCTCCTTTCAGCGTTCATAATCACGGCTTCGCTCATTTGACCTTGCGGAGAAATCTACGCCGACAAAGGAATCCGCGTCGAGGATATATTCGCTGTCATTCCAGCGGGCTTCGACCATTGCTTCGGCTTCCGCTTTGGAATTTGCCTCAATCTCTACCGTCTTTTGCAATGTTTCGGTAATTGTTACTGCATAGGTTTTCATCGTTTGTTTCCTTTCTTCATTTAAAAATGTTGTTCCGTATTCATCTTCCAGCGCTGATAACAGGCTGCTCAATTCTTCGGCATTTCTAATACGAGGGACGGCAAGCGCCGAGGGAGTAATATCAAGCGCCTGCGCCATACGGCACAGCAATTCGTGTTTCGGCGTTCTCGTGCCGGATTCGTACTGCGCAATTCGTATGTCGGCGTTCTCCTGCGGGAAACCAACCGCCACGCCTAACGCCTTTTGCGTCAACCCGCACGAAATACGGAAACGCCGTATTCTCATGCCCGTATTCATTAAATCGCCCATTTCATCGTTCTTTGCTCCTTTCTTTTCGCTTGGTAACGGGAAGTCCGAGCCGCATACATAAACAATCGTTGTAATCCTTGCCCTGCGGGGGCGGTTGAATTGCCACCTTAACCGCGTATCTTTGGGACAGCAGCGTTTTAATCGTGTCTGCGGCGATCCGTCCCGTATAGTCGTTATCCAGCCGCAAGACCGCTTTTCGGATATGGGGATAGTCCGCAAGATACTGAACAAGGGCGGCGGGCAGGCTGCTTTCCTCAATCTTTGCTTTCGGCTTATACACGCCTGCAAGGGAGAGCAGGTTTTCTCGCCGCCAGTCCTTGCCGTCCAGCTTTTGCATTGTCCCGTAGGACAGCAAATCTACCGCCGATTCAAACAGATTCAGCGTGTCGCTCTGTGCTTCTGCGGAAATCCCAAAGGAATACCGCTTGTCGCTGCCGTTTGCGTCTCCGATAAAGTCTGTACCGATACCGCGCAGATTGGCATAGCGGGGCTTGCCGTCCAGATCCTGCCCGACGAACACAGCGTTGTAATGGGGATAGCTTTCATACAACCGTCCTGTGCTGATACAGAAGTCGATCAACTCATAGTCGATTCCCCGCCCATGCAGATATTCCACGGCGTGGGCGGCGCAGCGGTTCGCTTTTGGCAAAAGCAAAACTTTTTCTTTCGGCTTGCTCGGCGCGGGGGAATAGGTCGGCGGCAACACCGCGACATTTCCCATAATCGTTTCCACCGCCTGCGTAAAGGGCATTTCTTTGACCTTGATGAGATAGTCCAGCGCCGAATAACCGCCGATCCCACGGGAAAACCAGCACCATTTTCCGTTGGAAATCTTCAAGCTGTCATGCTCTCGGGTGCAGTAGGTGTTACCGCCGAAATGAACAAGCTCCTGCGGCTCATAATTTTTAAGATAGGTCAGCAAGTCCATTTCACGGGCTTTCTCCACCACCTCCGGCGGGATATATGGCATACTTTTTCACCTCCGTTCTAAATAGAAATAGCCGAGGGGCTTTCTAAGTGAAAACCTCTCGGCTATGTAAAAAACGGCACAGGTTATCTCTGTACCGCTTTCATCGGATATTCATTTTACAGTGCGCCGACCTTTTTCAGATAGGAAATGCAGTCGGTATGTCCTCTGAAATAGAGCCGTTGGCGCTCCATGTCGTCGAGCCTGAACCGCAAACGAAAATACTCGGTCAAAACTCCGTGTTCCTCGGCGCTCAAAGAAATTTCGCCGTTGCCGTCTATCACCTTTCGGATAAACGGATTATTTTCTTTCAGCCTCAAAATTTGCTGATACAGTGCATTGTATTCTTCGTCCGTTTCTCTGAAATCGGAAATCGCCTCGTCCTCAATCTCGGCAAAGGATTCTTCGATCCGCTGCGCCAAATCAGTATAAGAGCTGTTGTCGCTCACTTGTAATCACTTCCTTTTCCCATGATATATTATACTATACCCAACAGCCGAAACAATATCAAATGTGCAAATTATCGCTCCATATCTTTTTCCGTTCTCCCGACAACGGCGCGTTCATATAGCTTTGGACTTTTGATACGGTATTCTTCGGGGATATTCTCAACCTTGCCGTCGTAGATGTCAACAAATCGACCACCATTTGAACGCACATAGCCGTGATCGGCAAATACGCCGCTTTCATCAAAGCGAATATCCCTGCCGAAACTCTCATAGTCGATATAGTTTGAGAGTACGCCCAGCCTGCTCGTATCATAGCAGCCGCTTTGTTCAATCCAGTAATAGCCGAGGTCGTAATCGCTTTCCACACCCGACAGATAATCAAAGCAATCCATGTTTTCGGTGAGATTGATTAGCTCTTTTATGCTGCCCGTATTCTCGCCCAAATCTAAAACAGCCTGCCAAAATTCTTCACTTTCATCAAGCTCCATGATCTGCCCCGCAAGGTAATTGAGCTCGCTTAAACTTTCATACTCGCCGAGTAGGTCATAGATAGAGGAATCGGGACACTCGTAATCGGTGATAAACCATTCTTCATAGCGACGGTTAATGCCGATCCGCTGAAACACCGCCTGCAATTCTTCGTTGGTAACGGGAAATTTCACCCATTCGCCTATCAAATATCCCTCGTTGTATTTGCCGAGATTGGTTATAAAGGCTGAAAAAGCGCAGTCCCTTGAAGCGGATAAATCCTGCATAGCTTTGCCTCCTTACCGTTCCTGTTCAGCGGCACGCCTTTGACGGGGGATCGGAAACCCGTGTACTTTGGCAATCTCGTCGCCGAGCCTGCGGGTTATTCTTGTAATGTCCGCACGGGTCGCCGTACCGCGGTATATCTTTTCTTTCAGATTGTCGATTTGCGTTTCGGAAACGCCGTCCTTGTAGGCGCGGTAGAGGTAGTGGTTTGTGCCGTCGTGATGAATCGCCTCGCAGCGGAAATCGCCGTTTTTATCCACAAACCAAGTGGCGTTGTCAATGTCCCGTTCCGTATAAAGGCAATCGCTGATATTGCCGCTTTCAATTTCTTTGTACCCCATACGGCGGCCGTGCCAAAGTCCCAAGTCCCCGACAACGAGAATCGGACGGGAAAGCTGAATATCCAGATTCGTTTTCTCGTCCTGAAAATAAGTGCCGTTGATTTCATACATCAAATTCATACGCTCGTTTGCGGAAAGTTCGGGGTACTGCGCCTCTAAATCCTCTTTCCAGTCGTCGTAGTCAAGATAATCCGTCCAAATAATGTGCCTGCTGTCTTTCATCTTGCGTCACCTCGATCCTTTGATTTCGGTCGGCGTGGATTGCCGTTTTCGTCATAATTCTTTGCGTCTGCGGCGGGTACGCTCCAACCGAACATGGAACCGGCAAGCATAGCCGCCTCCTGCGCTTTGGAAACGCCGAGCCTGCGGTTCATATCGTCCGCATACTTTCGCGCGGTGGCAGAATCTATCGGCATTTTCAGTGGGATATAGCTGCGATCTCCGCGAAACACCTTGATAACCTCACCGCTTGACGGTAAAGTGGAATAGCACATTTCCGGGATAAGCGGTTCGGCAGGGGCATAGGTTGCCCCACAATCCTCCATATGCTGGGCAAATTCGCAGATGTGATAGGTGTTCTTTCCGATCTCTGCGTGGGTTTCGTCTATATAGCGGCAGTAGGCTTTGATTTTCTCACCGTCCGTATGGGTAATGATAATATTCCCGCCGTCAGGCAGACGGAAAAGCTCTTTATAGCGGCTGTCGATAAAGCGAATCCCTTGCGCTGCTTTTTCCATGTGACTGTTCAGCAGGTCGGAAACATAGGCATAGCAATAGAAATTGTTGTCGCCGGGCGCGGGAATACAACGCAGAAGATAGGTGTATTTGTCAGTATCAACCCGATACCCGTATTCGCGGCTGAAATTTCCCATAAACCGCCCGTCGGGACGGGCGCAGCAGTATTCGAGCATAGAATCACGGTCAGCCAAGATACCCACCTTGTAAAATTCCTTGATGACGGAATCAAACTCGGCGGCAAATTCATCGGTTCGGTATTGCTTGATCTGATCCTCATAGTCGGGATAAAAGGTTCTGCCGCCGTTTCCGAAATCGCCGCGCATAAGGGCAATGCAGCCGCTTTGCGACATAAGCTGATAGCTCTGCGTATAAGCGTAGTCCCGTTCTTTCGGGAGCATTTCACGGATATTCAGATTCATTTTGTCTGTCCCTCGCTTTCTGTCATAAGAAATTGTCCGAACTCGGTAAAGGCGTACCAGTTCGTGCGGTCAAAGCAGCTTTCGTTGAAACGCCCCTTTGTGAGAACACGCGCCCTTATCAGCCGTTTCAAGGCATAGCGGATTTCGTCGTAGGAGAGGAACGGAAAGAACCCCGTCATCATCTGCACCGAGCAGCGAACCCAAACCCTGCCCTCGTGAAGCTGCGGGGACTGCGTGCTTTTTTCTTCTGCACAGTCCCAAAGGAAACCCGCCAGTACCGCCGCATTGACCCCATATTTCTGCGCTATGTGTGAATCGAAAAAGTGTACCATAAAATAAGAACCTCCTTTTGTTTTGGATATGTAAAAGGGACGGCCTATTTCAGCCGCCCCGGTCGTTATTTCTTCTTGCCTCTGATTTTCAGGAAAATCAAAGCACCCACGATGAACACGACCAGTCCGATTGCAACGATTGTTTTCAGTTCCATTATTCAGCGTCCTCCTTTTTCTTCTTCATAGCATAAGCGATATACCCACCGCCGCAGGCGGCAAAGCCTAGCATGCCGATAGCGGTCAGCCACTTCCAGAGTGCGGGATTGCTGTCGTCGCCTGTTTTCGGGGTATCGCGCAGCTCGTTGTGCATTTCTACCTTTGTAACAGCGCCCTCAAACACGCTCGCCGTCTTGTCCGCGGGGAGAATATAGGCGACAGAAGCGCCGTCCGATACCTCGCTTACGGTGTAGTCGCCAATGCGGAGATTTTCAATGAGAATTTCGCCGTTTTTGTCGGTGGTAAAGACTTCGGAATACCCATTAGGCCCGGTCACACGGAACGAAAAGCCCTCAATCTTTCCGTCAGAAGATGTCTTGATGATTTTGAGCGATCCCACCTTTGCCGTGTTGACAAAGCCTTTGCCCGCCTCGTTTTCCACGGTGACGGTCTTGCCGTTTTCGGTGATTTCAAAATAATAGGCGTTTTCGTCGAGATAGAAACCCTCCGGCGCTTTCTGCTCCTTTACAAAATATCCGCCGTAAACAAGATCGGACATTTCATAAACGCCCACGCTTGTTTCGGTGAGCGTACCGAGCAATTCATCGTCGGCGTCAAGCGCCTTGTTCCCGTTGCTGTCACGGTAAACAAAAAATTCTGCGCCTGTCAGCTTGTTGTCGGGATAATCCTTATCAACCTTTGTGATTTGCACCGTACCACGGATTAGCGTATTTTTAATCTCAACCTCTATTACTGCGCCGTCCTCATTGACGGTTACAGCAAATGCTCCCTCGGACAGCACAAAGCCGGTCGGCGCTTCGATCTCACGGACGATCCAGTTCCCATAAGGCACATTGGCAAAAGAAAAACTGCCGTCCTCTGCGGAGGTGGCAGTCAGAATAGCGGTATCGGTTGTAAATTCTTCGGTATCAGGCTTAAACAGACCGATCACTGCGCCGCCAAGCGCATTTCCGTCCTCGTTCTTTTTCAGTCCGTGGATTTCGCCGTAAATCAGGTCGTTGCCGATGGGCTTGCCGTCGTTTGCCTTGATTTCCACAAGGGCGGTTTCCTGTCCGGCGTACTCAAAGACAATCGTGTACTTTTCGTCGGAGAGGATATAATGCTCGTCGGTGGAAAGTTCTTTGAGATAGAAGCTGCCAAGCGGCAAATCAGTCTTGCAGTCGGCGTGTCCGTTTTCGTCAACGGAAAGGATTTCAAGCAATCCGTCTGCAGGAATAACAGAGCCGTCCGCTGCGGTCAAATCCTCGGCAGCGAACAAGCCAAAGGTTACGGCAGACATTTCACCGTTTGCACCGATTCCGAACTGCTTGTTCTGTTCTAAAATCTTGTCAAGAGAAACAGCGGCTTTCTGTCGCTCGTTGTAGAAGCCGGCAGAGGTTTCGGTGATCTCGATTTCCTGTCCCGCATACACAAGCTCTGCGGTGCGGATTTCGGGATTCAGAATCATGCCGTAGGGTGCTGTGATTTCCCTGATCTCATATTTTCCAAGATACAGCGGCTTACTCTCGGCAAACCCTGTTTCGTCGGTCGTTACGGTATCAACCACTTCTCCGGCAGAAGTGCGCAGCGTGCCATCCGGCGTGATGATGTCCTCGGCGGCGGTGATTTCATAGACCGCGCCCGGCAAGCCCCGAACGGAGAAAACAGGCTGATACAGTCCGTCCGCTTCGATGACGGAGGAAAAGACCTCTCCGGATTTGCTGATCCTGATAACGCCTTTCTGCGCCATGTTCGGCTTGACAACCTCGATCACGGCAACGCCGCCCTCGTCGGTAGAGGCGTCCTGCACAACATCAAAATACATGGGATCGCTGTTGAGCGTGTAACCGTAGGGGGCAAATATTTCGACCAGCGAGTACCCCGAACCGTACTCAATCTTTTCGGGGGTAATCAAATATCCCTCGTCGTTGGTGTAGAATGTGTCGATGGTAACGGGGGTCGGATAGGTGAAAGACTGCGTAATCAGGCTACCGTCCGGGCGGTAAAGCTGAAAGCCTGCGCCTGCATAGGGAATCGTTTTACCTGTTTCCGCGTCCACCTTGACGATCTTGATATACGATTCAAAGTTTGCGTTGTTAGCAAGGTAGCGGTAGGTTTGCCTATTCTTTGCGATATACACATCAAAATCAGGCAGCAGCTCTCGACCGTCCCAGCCTTTGACCTGATGAACGGTGTAAATGCCGTAGGGCAGGTCTTTTGTTTCAGCAAAGCCGTTTTCGTCGCAGGTGAGAATATCGCGCTCGGTATCTTTGGTAGCGGCATAGCTGCCTGCGGATTTCAAGAATACCTCAAATTCCGCACCCACTTCCGGGGTTTCAAGCTGCGTTTTGCCGTCGTCGGTATGCTTAATCAAAGCAATTTTGCCCTTAATAACCTGTTCGGTCACATCGTTTGCAGTGGAATTGTATTCCACGGTGTAGTTTTTGGCCTCCGCGCCGATATGGTGTGAGGATTCATCCAGCAAATAGCCCTCGCTTGGTGTGATCTCGCGCACGGACCAGTCATCGCCGCAGACATAGTATTTTGTGGTGAATTGCCCGTTTGCGTCGGTGGTGTAACGGTCGATAAGCTGTTCGCCTTTGTAGATACCGTAAACCGCGCCGCCGAGAGAAGCGTCGCCCTGCGGCGTTCCCGTTTCGCTGTCGCTCTTGGTAACGGTGACATTCCATTTTTTCAAAATGTTTGTAAAGCTCTTGCTTGTTACCTTGTTCCATTCAATCGCCGCCGTCTGATTTTCAGGAACGACATAGCGGATGGCGGTCTCGACTTCCTCCAGCGTGTAGCCTGTGCCGATCAGAACATCACGGAAATGCGCCTTACCTGTGCTGTCGGTAACGGCGTATTCGTCCACCGCAAGCCCCGAAAGCGAAGTGCCGAACAAATGAAATTTTACGCCCTCATTTAGTCCGTCCTCCGAGGTTTTGGTGACGGTGAGATTGCCGCGCTTCAGAACATTGCTGAAATTCACGGTAGCGACCTGACCGCTGACAACGGTAACGCGGCGAACCTCCTGCGGCTCGTATTTGTCATACGCCTGCTCGATCACGGTGTAAACGCCGGGAGTGAGATTATCAATCTGAATAACACCGCCTTCGCCTGTCTGAACGGTTTTATTCACGCCGTTTCCTGTAATGGTAAAAGAAATGCCCTCAACCTTGCCGTCCTCGCTGGTTTTCACGATCTTTGCCGAGCCGTAAGAGACCTTAATATTCAAATAGCCTTTCACGGGATCGTTGACTGACTGCGCATAGGTGACAATATCTTGCAGTTTTCCATTCGGGCCGTAAACGCCGTCCGTCCAAGTGATAACGCCGCGCCTCTGTGAATTTTTCTTTTCGGCTGTAATTCTGACGGTATCGCTCGGTGCGGTATCGGCTGTGATTACCAACTTTTTTCCATTTACAGAGAAACGGATTCCCGAAACGCTTGCCGAAAAAGTGTAATTGGAAAGGACATTGTTTGTGTCGGTGAGTGTGGCGGTGTACTTTTCGCCGTCCCATTCAAGTTCAATGTTTTTGGCCTTGCCTGTGGATTTTGCAAAGAAGCTCGGCACTTTGGAATGGGTTTGAACGCTGGCGGCAATGGAATTGTAGTAGCTCATAATTTGGCTATACAGCGGGTGGCCTGTGCTGACCTGATCGCAGATTGCGTCCTTACCGCCTGTGCCTACCTTGTTAAAATCGGCGTCGCGTTCGCCAACGATGGTTTCCCAAACTAAAAGCTGTGTGGCAACGGCGTGAGCCAGCTTGTCGCCGCCCTCATTCTGCGAACGCCAAGAGGTCGAAATTGTACCCGTATAGCCGTACTGAAAGATACGGCCGATAAACAGCTTAATATCATCGGGCGAAATGGTGTGGTTATAGGACGAGGGGTAATTATCCCAAAAGTTCTCGCCTTTTTTGGTGTAGCGGTCGCCCGATTCCTGCGGCACGCCGGGTTCAATGCAGTAACAGATATTGCCGTCATACGAACCCATTGCTCGGACGGTGGTATAGCGCGAAGTTTGTGCGAACCATCCGTTCATAAAATTAAAGCTGCCGTGCCCCCATTCGCCGCCGTAGTTGGCGTCCCCGTCACGGGGAAAGGAAACAAGGCATACCTCGTCGGTTTCCTCTGCGGCATAGGCAGTCGTTCCGAACCCGACAAGGGTAGTAACGCAAATCAAAGCCGCCAGAAACAGCGACATCATTCTTTTAAGTTTCTGCGTTTTCATTCTGTGAAATCCTCCTCGAAATGAAAAAACGCACCGTGTTATTACACAGTGCGCTCAAAGTGAAATATTCGGTTTTGATTTGGATTTAGGCGTAGCCGATATACAGATCGTAGCTCCCGTCGGAGCGAGCCTGCGCCCATATCCAGACATCGGTAATATCCTCGTCCCGGCTGTACCGATTCAGCCTGCTTTCAATGTCCCGGTCAAGGCAAGCGCTGTATGCTCCTGCGGTGATGGGATTGTCCCAGCAGTCAACCGCCGTACTTTCAAGCCGCAGTCCCACGCTTTCCGCATAGCTTCTCGCATAACCGATCCAATAGTCGATATTGAAGTCGGGTGCGGTAGGTTCTGCGGGCGGCGCGGTTTCCTGCGGTGATTCAGTCAGTGCAGGTTCCGGCGTTGGTTTTTCTTCTGCCTGTTGCTGTGTTGGCTGCTGCGTTGGCGTTGGCTTTGGTTCAGTGGTAGGCTCAACGGCTTTCGGCGATTCGGGTTTCGGCGTATCGTTTGAAACGACTGTCTGCGGCGATTGTATCCCCAGCGCAGGGCTTTGTTCTGCGGTAGGCTGCGGCGTTTCTGCCTGTGACGATTCCGTTTCCGCCTTAACATCAATAACGCTATCGTCGGAACTCGTTTTACTTTCCGAAAAAGAATCGGTTAGCGTTTCCTTTGGCACAGCGTTTTCGTCAATCTCGCTTCTCAATGCCTCTATATCCGAACTTTCCCGTATTGCCTGCGGATGATTTGTATTCGCACATCCCGATACAGAAACGACAAGCGCTGCCAATAGCATGAATTGTATTGCTTTTTTCATATCGCAAGACCTCCTTTGCAGCTTCATTGTACGGATTTTTGCGTTCTGCTGCAAAGGTGTGAATTGACAGCCCCATAGACATCTCTTTTTTCGGGTAGTGCAGGTAGTTTTTGAGGGGGAGAGGTGTGGAGAGGGGGAACAAGCGAACACCGCCGCACCTTGCCTTATTTTAGGGTATAGATACCCCTTGTTAGGAAAATTTTATCGTTCCATATCTCTTTGCCGTTCACGCTTTCGGTACATTTCCAACGCCTTAACAATGGTATCTTCGATCTTCTGCGCGGGCGTCCCCGGTGCAAAATATTTGCTGATACGCTCTTTCGGCATTTTGAATTGTTCTTTCTGATTTGGCTTTTCCTCCTGCATGATGGAGAGAATCACCTCGTCGGTCAGTCTGCCGTCCTTGCTGAACTCTTTCATTTTAATAGCTTGCGCCAAAGACGGGGTGCAGTCCTCACATTCCATTGTGTCGTGCAGGGATTGCTGCTGGTCTTTGGAAAGATAGGACAGCTCCACGGCAGGACGGAAAGCAATCTTTCCGTCATCCACCATTTGCAGGACAGGCGGGATCAGTTCGGTCAAGCGGATAAAGCGATAAATCTGCGGTTGGCTGTCTCCACTTTTCTGACTTAACTGTTGAGCAGATGTTGTTCCACTTAACTTATTATCCAATGGAGAAGAAGTTAAATCTGTCCTCTGACCCTGCCTTTTTATAGCTTCCAGCTTCATTTTATAGGCAAATGCTTTTTCGGACGGTAAGATCGTTTCCCTTTGAAGATTACTGTCTACCATAATAATGGTAGCTTCATCGTCAGACAGGTTGCGGACGATACATGGAATCTCCGTCAGCTCAGCCAGAGCAGCCGCAAACTTTCGCCTGTGACCTGCGACCATTTCATAGCCGCCGTTCTCTTTCGGTCGGACAAGAGCCGGAACTAACACACCGTATTTTCGGACGCTCTCGACCATCTCTGCCATTGCCTCGTCCTGTTTGACCTTGAACGGGTGATTCGGGAAGTCGGAGATCTCGGCAGGATTCAGCGTCACGACCTTTTCAAGCTGCGATTCCGCACGGCTTTCATCGGTGGAGAACAGGTCATCGAGCGGCGTCATCCCTAAATCTCTCGTTTTTACGCTCAATCTCCAACACCTCCTTTGTCAGCGCGTGATAGGCAGCAGCCACCTTGCCGTTTTTGTCGTGGGCGTAGATACTCTTGCCCCTGCCGCTGGTTTCGGCAGCTCTCACGGAAAAAGGTATTTCCGTTCCGAACACACGGATTTTCTCGCCGTAGTGAGCGCGCAGAGAAGCAATGATTTCCTTTGCCTCGTTGGTTCGGCTGTCTACCATCGTAAAAAGAATCCCGTCGATTTTCAGCTTGGGATTGATCTGCCTCTTAACCTGTGAAATGGAGTGCATAAGCAAATCCAGACCCTTTGCCGAGAGAAACGACGGCTGCGACGGAATGATAACGCTGTC
>OIYS01001035.1_pt1 | contig 15699 bp, 12 predicted proteins | sample 1588271 | NCBI WGS metagenome assembly OIYS01 (sample SAMN03283286) | human gut metagenome | biome: human-associated habitat; material: feces | host: Homo sapiens | place: Peru | collected 2012
TGCACAAAAATCAATTACAAAAGTATATTACCACAATATATTGTGGTTGTCAAGATGTTAATTGCCTTATATGCAATTTGATTTTAAAAAAATTATTTTTAGTTGAAGAAAAAACAGAATATTTCCCGTTTTTATAATTGTACGGGTTAAAAACCGGTTATGTACCTTGAAAGCTTAATTGTCTAACTCCGATACATTCCTTGTCGAACAGCGGCTATCCATCTGTTAAAGCGAACAGAGTCAAGAGCACTTAAATTCGGGTGGCAACCGAATTACGCGATTACCCGGCAAGGGTATAATGGTACTTCCGTAACTCGCGGTCCGGCTATAATGAAAGCGGGAAGGTGAAATTCCTATGGATCTGTTCGCCGCAGACATCGGAGCGACAATAAAACTTGTATACAAAATTTACAAATGGCAATAATTAGAATGAAAGGAGAAAATATGCGTAACACAAATAATGATGATTTAAGGCAGATGCCGTTAAAGGATATAAGCACTGTTAAAATTGATACTACAAAGCCGTGCGATGAAAGAGTAAGGAGTTATGTTGAGCAGATAGGAAATCCTTATCGCTATATTGACAACGGAGTAATTGTGGAAATTGAGTACGCAGATACAAATATAAGTCTGCACGACCGACTTCTTTCATATGCGACCAATATTGATAGAGGCACAGGAAATTGGTGGTAATACCGGATAAGCTATTGACAATTTATCAAATCTGAGGCATACTTTATATAAGGTCAATGATGGCGGCGTACATGGCTGTCGGAACAAATACCGGAAACAAATTTCCTGATTTTATTTCGGAGGTTTGTTTTCTTATTATGAATACAAAATATACAGCGGCAAACGCTGATAAAAATGAATATTTTGCTGTTGCTTATTATCGGCTTTCAAAGGATGACAAGGCAAAATCCGAAAGTGACAGCATTGCAAATCAACGAAAGCTTATTTCTTCCTATGTGGATTCGCATTCAAATATCAAGCTGGTTGAGGAGCATTATGATGACGGATATACCGGAACGAACTTTGATCGTCCCGGTTTTCGTGCTGTTATGGCGGCAATTAAGGAAAGAAATGTTAATTGCGTTATAGTTAAGGATCTTTCGAGACTCGGAAGAGAATATATCGAAATGGGAAGATATATCGAGACGGTTTTCCCGTCTTTAGGCGTGCGGTTTATAGCAATAAACGACGATGTAGACAGCAGCCAAAGCAACGATTCCGACGATATAATAATTCCCATAAAAAACATAATGAACGAAAGCTATTGCCGCGAACTTTCAAAAAAACTTCGTAAACAGTTTCAGATTCAGCGCGCAAACGGGGAGTTTTTGGGCGCTTTCGCAAGCTACGGCTATTTAAAGTCGCCCGATAATAAGCATAAACTTATTATTGACGAATATGCTGCCGAAATTGTGCGCGGAATATTCTTATTGAAAATAAGAGGGTACAGCGGGCAGGGTATAGCTGATTTTTTGAATAAAGAGCAAATACTGCCGCCCGCCGAATATAAAAAGAGCATCGGACTTAATTACAAAAGCGGGTTTAAAGGTCTTTCAAAAGCAAAATGGAGTGCGGTTACGGTAGGGAGGATCTTGCAAAATCCGATTTATATAGGCACGCTTATTCAGGGCAAGCGCGGAACTCCGAATTATAAAATTAAAAAAATGCGCGTTCGGGATGAAGATGATTGGTCGGTGGTTAAAAATAATCATCCGCCGATTATCGACGAAACGGTATTCTCGGCGGTAGGGCGTATGCTTGCAAGAGATACAAGGAAATCTCCCAATGATGAAACGGTCAGCCCGTTATCAGGCGTGCTTTTTTGCGGCGACTGCGAAAGAACAATGGCACAGCGCTCAGTGGCGCGCGGCAATAAGAAATTTTACTATTACATCTGTTCCTCGTACAAGTACCGAAAAAGCTGTTCATCACATAATTTTGAACAAAGAAAGTTAGAAAAAATAATTTTAAATGCTATTACAAATCAAATAAATTTAGTTATTGAAATAAACGAAATGCTTAAAGAAATAGGGGAGAGCAGTCTCACCAAAATAAAGATAAAGCGTTTTGATATGATGATAGCACAGAAAAATTCGGAATCGGACAGATATAACGGTATGCGCGCCAAATTATACGAGGCATTGAACGACGGACTTATAGACCGCGACGAGTACGAAGCAATGCGCTCAAAATATTCAAAACTGATTTATGATACCGAGCAATCTGTTGAAAATCTTAAAAGGGAGCGCTCGGAATTTATTTCGGATACGGCGGATAACAATGCATGGATAAATGAATTTATCAGGTTTAACGGTGCTAAGGAGCTTACAAGAGAGCTTGTTGTAACGTTTATAGACCGAATTTATATTTACGAAAATAAGCGGATTAAAATTGATTTCAATTACCGCAACGAACTGTCAAATATGCAGGAATTATTAGAACAAAAAGCAAAGGAGGCAATAAAGGATGGCGCGTAAATCAAAATATGTATCCGTATCAAATGAAACGGATAAAAGCGCTTCGGTGTATCGCTGCGGAATTTATTGCCGCCTTTCCGATGAAGACGGGGACAACACAGAGTATAACTCTATCGGTAATCAGGAAAAGATAGCAATGCACTTTTTAAAGGCGCATCCCGATATTGAGGCGGTAGATATATATTCCGATAACGGCTTTACCGGAATGAACTTCAGCCGACCCGGATTCAGGCGTATGCTTTCCGACATTCGTGACGGCGTTATCAACTGCGTAATTGTCAAGGATATTTCACGGTTAGGCAGACATTTTGTTTTAACAAGCAAGCTTGCGGAAAAAATACTGCCTGAAATGAATGTGCGCCTTATAAGCATTAACGACGGTTACGACAGCATAAAAAAGGACGCTGATTTATCAAGTCTTACTTTGCCTTTAAAAATGGTAATGAACGATTATTATGTTAAGGATATTTCCAAAAAAATCAGGGCAAGTATAGGGGCTAAAATGAAAAACGGTGATTTTTTGCCTGCAAGCGGGAGTATTCCTTACGGGTATTTGCGTAATTCCGAAAAAAACACCTTTGATATTGATACGGAAACCGCACCGACGGTTAAAAGAATTTTTGAAATGCGGGCGGCGGGTATAAGTATAAATGCAATTTGCAAGGAATTGAATAAGGACGGTATTTTCTCCCCGGGGAAATTGAGATATGAGCGCAAAATGACGGATAATCCTAAATTCGCAAACGCTTTATGGTCGCGAAAGACCGTAAGAAAAATTTTAAGCGACCCCGTATATTTGGGAAACAGACTACACGGAAAAATCGGGCGCGAAAGGGTTGGTCTTGATAAAAGCCCTCGCCCTGACGGTGAATGGATAACCGTTAAAAACGCGCATCCGGCTATTATATCAAACGAGCTTTTTGAAAAGGTTCGGAATTTAATTTCGGAGGAAAAGGAGTCCCGAAATATGCATGATGCGGCGACCGAAATCGGTTGGGACAGCAGAGATATTTTCAGAAATAAAATTTTTTGCGCCGATTGCGGCTCGGTAATGAGCGGAGTGAAGGGCTGCGCAAGAAAGGGCGGAAAAGCTAAAAGCTGGATATATTATGACTGTAATTCTTACAGAGAGTCACAGCGGCTTTTATGCTCGTGTCATTATATAAACCAAAATACCGTAATGAGCGTATTAAAAAATGCTCTTGATAAGCAACTGCAAATAGCCGTAAATGCCGAAAGGCTGATTTCCGATATTACTGCACGCGGTGTAACCTTGCCATTTTATACAGACGCCGAAAAAAAGCAAAAAGAGCTTGCCGCACAAAGAAAAAATTTGGAGCTTAAAACAGAGCAACTGCTGTTAGACCTTACAGACGGGCTTATTGACCGCGAGGAATATATGCTTATGAAGAAAAGGTATTCGAATATGCGGGCCGAATTATCGGCGGAGGAAAGAAACGCCGCGGAGAAAATTAAAGAGTTTAAAAACACTGTTGAAAAAGCCGAGAGCCGGTTAAAGGCTTTAAGAAACTATAACGGACTGTCGGAATTAGACCGCGAAACGGTTGATTTGTTGGTAAATAAAATTTATGTTTCGGGGGACGGAAATATAAAGATAGTATTAAACTTTGAAGATCCATGCCGTCAGCTTAAAAAGTATATTGAAAAAGCGGGGTGATTGAAAATGCGATTTGATGAAAGGCAGAATATCTATTATCTCAGACTTTCTAAGGAAGACGGCGATATTGAAAGCGGAAACGAGACGGAAAGCAACAGCATAAGCTCGCAAAGGGTGTGTATTCAGCGTTATATTGAGGAAAACGGTATGAATTGCGAGGATTTTACCGAGGTATCCGACGACGGTTATTCGGGAACGAATATGCACAGACCCGGTATTCAAAAAATACTTAAAATGGCAGAATCGGGGAATGTCAAAACAATAATTGTCCGCGATCTTTCACGCTTTGCAAGAAATTATCTTGAAGCGGGGCATTATCTTGAATTTATATTTCCCATGTACGGCGTGCGGTTTATTTCCGTAAACGACGGGTATGACAGCCTTTTGACAGGCGAGACCACAGGCGGTCTGGGGCTTGCGATTCATAACCTTATAAATCAAATGTACAGTATGGATATTTCGCGGAAAATAAAAAGCGCGGTTGATATGAAAAAACTTAACGGGGAATATGTATACGGCACGGCGCCATACGGCTATAAAAAGGGCGCGAAAAAGAATACTATTGTGCCCGATAAAGAGGCAGCCCCCGTTGTGAAAAATATTTTTGAGTGGGCGGCTTCGGGTATGACCGTTACAAGCATAGCCCGAAAATTAAACACTATGAATGTCGTGACACCATCAGTATACCTTGCGGATGTGCGGGGGAAATATAAAACCCGTTCCTTTTGGACCTTTGATTCCGTTCGCAATATTTTAGAAAACAGAATATATACGGGCGACACCGTTCCCTTTAAATCGCATGTTATAAAGGTCGGCAGCAATCGTGTGAAACAAATTCCGACAGAGCTGCAAACGGTAATTCCGAACACGCACGAGCCTATTATAACAAGGGATTTATTTTACTTGGCGCAAACGGCAAAAAGGTCGGTTCATAAAAATAAATCTGAGCCGCGAAAAAATTTATTTACATCTCTTTTGGTGTGCGGCTGCTGCGGAAACCGCCTTTCAAAGGGCAAAGCGCAAAATAAATACTGGCGGTGCGCAAATTCAAGATACACAACCGAAACGGATTGTAAAAATGTTAAAATTGAGGAAACTGCTTTAAAAAATATAATTTTGAGAGCCGTAACCGTGCAATGCAAAATGCTTGACATAAGGCTGACGAAAATTAAAAAGGAAAGCAACTCTATCGGGTCGGACGAATACTTTTTAAAAAAGGAAATATCCTCATACCGCAGTAAAATAGAGCAGGCAAAGGATGCGAAAATCCGTTTATACGAAGATTACGCGGACGGCATTTTGAATGTTGAAGATTACAAAAATAAAAAATCCGGGCTTTTAAAAAGCACTGACGATTTACAGCTTAAACTGAAAACAGCCGAATGCAGGCTCAACGAAATAGGGGAAAGGTTAAAACAAAACGCTGCTCGGATATCCGAGAGCAAAGCATTCTCGAAGTATTCCGAAATCACCGATTTAACGCCCGAACTTGCAAAAGAGCTGATTGACGGCATTATTGTCTTTCCGAACGGCACGGTGAGAATTAAATGGAATTTTGCGGATGAAACGGCAAATATTATTGAGATGCAGCCTGTTTCCGAAAATAAAGCCGTATAGACTTGTATTTATCTTGACAAATTTGAAATTTTATGAAAATATGCAATCAAATGCAGATTTTCATAAACAAGCAAGTGCCTTATTCCAATTATGAACTGAAAAGTCTGATAATTTTAAATACGGCAAAGAAAAGCACTCTGCGGGGTGCTTTTCTTATTGTAACGGCTGTTGATATTTCGTGATTTGTCTTATTAAATTGTTGTGCCAAATACAACACAAAAAATATATAGGTGTGTGTTATAATTGGGACAACACTTAAATTTCGTCAAACCCGCATAAATAAAGGGTTTACACCCATTTTCAGGGTGCGGTTGTCCCAAATATAACATAAATTTGAGCCGTTGGCTTAATATTTCAAATTTTGCAAAAATGCCCGCAAACCCGCATAAATAAAGGATTTTTAAAAAATTTAAAAAAATTGTTGTTCCATACTTGACACACTCGTGAGCGGCAGCCCCATTTTGCAAAACGGAAAGCTTATAGGCGCGGTGACCCACGTTTTGATTGACGACCCGACGACAGGCTACGCCATTTTCGCGGAAAATATGCTGAAAGAGGCGGAAAACACCGCAGGAAACGCAAAGGTACGGAAAGCCTCGTAATTTGAAAATATTTATGATAAAGCCCCCGCATGTTGCCCGAAACAACATGCAGGGGCCGTGAATATTTTAGCTTTAAAGTTTTATTTCTATACTTTCATTCGGCGTTAATGCGTATTTTTTACCGTCCCACAAAAGCGTGCCGCCGGTAACATCCGATTTAACGCACAGCTTTTCTTTTGACAGGTAAATATACACCTTTCCGTTTCTTACAGGCAGCGTTCCCTCAATAAACCCGAAGTTACCGAGCTGCGGGCGTATTTCAAAGGTTTCATAACCTGCCGACGTTCCCGTAACGCCCAAAAAGTATTTTCCGAGCAGATATATGGGCGAAGCGCCCCATGCGTGACAGAGTGATTTCTGATATTTGCCGCCGTACATTGCGTAATGCTCAGCACCCGAAAGTGACGGGTCGAATTCCTCCCAGACCGTGGTGGCGCCGAGGTCAAGCATACCTTTCCAGTAGGATGTAATCATATTGTATATGTAGTCGGTATCGCCCGTTTTACCCATTACGTCAAGCTCGTATCCCTCAAAATAAGGGGTGGTTATTTTGGTTACGGCGTCGTTATACAAAACGTTTTTGATTATTGATTTTCTTTGGAGTTCATCCGCAATGTCATACATTATCGCAAAAATATTCGCGTGCCTTGTAACGTTGTTTTTGCCCGACGAAAAGCTGTCGATATAAGCGCCCTTTTCACCATTCCAGAAATAAGCGTTTACCTTATCTTTAAGCTCGGCTGCCTTTTGGGCGTATACCGAGCCGTCTTTCCCCGCAATTTCGGAAAGTCGGCTCATAGCGCTGTTTGCGGTGATATAGAGCATTTGCTCGGCGCAAAGCGCGCCCTCTTTATCCATATCCGACCAGTCTATAAAAATCCAGTCGCCGTATTTGGCGGTTATAAAGCCGTTTTCATCCTCGCGCCCGCGGCAGAAGTCCATAAGCGTTACCGCGCGCGGATATATTGTGCGGATAAATTCGGCGTCGCCGTAGTTTTCGTAATATTCAAGAAGCCCTATTATCCAGTAAAGACTGTAATCGGTTATGGTGTTGATATGCTCGCAAAACGGCTCCTTGCCGCGCAGACCTATAATACTGCGGCGGGCGGTGCCGGCGTCGTCGCACATATATTTAATAAATTTAAACGCCTGGTACGAATCGCCGCCCCAAAGCCAGCGGTCACGCTTTACCGCCTCGGTTAAAACCTCGCGCATATTAAGCCTTAATGTATATACGCACATATCCCAGATTTTATTTACATCTTCATTATCACACCTGAAGCTCGCAATATTGCCGAGCTCCTGATATTCAAGCTCCGCGCGAAGATTTTCGGGTTTGCCGCCCGTAATGAAAATGTACCTGAAAGCGCGCTGCTTTAATTTGTAATCCCGCGCGCCCGAAACATCCTCGCGCACCACGGTAAACCATGTATCAAGCGCCTCCTCGCGGGATTCGCCGTAGCTTACATGCAGTCGCTTGTCGGGGTCGGCACCCTCAATATACAAAAATCCGAAAATTTCTTTTCCGAAATCGTAAAGCGTGCCGCCGTTTACTTCCTCAGCCGAAACAGGTGAAACGGCTTTGTATGAAAACGGGAAAATTTCGGGGTTTGACTGCGGCGTGGTATATCTTTCGTCAAAGCCCACGGGTATCCTTTCTTTACATTCGTTAAGGGTGAACCAATCCCCGTCGGTAGATAATACGTCGCTTTCAATATACGCCGCGGGAAGCCCCGTGAGATTCATAATATGTATCTGAAAAGTGTGTTTTCCCTTTGTTACGGGAATTTCTTTCCCGTTCGGGTACATTCTGCCCTCAATTTTCAAATATCCCTTGCCGTGTAAATGCAGCTTTAAAAAGCCGTCCGACGGAATATCCTTTTCCGCAAAAAGCACAACGTATCTGTCAACATCGTAGATTCTCCAATTCGAGGGATAATCCATGTCGTACTGCTCTCTGCGCGAGTTTACAAGGTTTGTGTGGAAAATTTCCCAATCTCCGAAATTCCATATCCAATAGCTTTTCATAATCGGCCTCCCGAATATTAATTACAATTATAATTATACTGCACAAAAAGAAAAAGTACATACACAAAATCAATCGTTTTGCATGCGAATTTTATATTTTTGTGAATATTATAAGATAGTATAATATCAAATTTTCCTCTTTGATTTTCGGCTGATATTCTGCCCGCCGATAAAGGACGCCGCGCGGGTTTAATTCAGCTTTTCCTGCGGTATTCCGAGGGCGTTACGCCGCATATTCTTTTGAAAGCGGTTGAAAAATAGTTTGAATTGTCAAACCCGCAGACAAGCGCAATTTCGGTAACCGAAAGCTCCTCAAAGTTAAGGCAGTATTTTTGCGAAAGCGCGCGCATTCTTTCAAAGGCTTTTTCTTTATTTATACCGTATCCGCTTACGCTTACAAAAGAGGAACTGTTGACGAAAAACACATATTCCTCTATGCCCGCGTGGCACATTCCGAAGAAAATACCCTCGCCGCTCTTTTGGTAAACCTTTTGCCGGCAGTTCATGCAGTATTCCCAGGCGGCTGAATTTGTTTTAACAAATGAACAAAACGGGTTGTTGTGAACATTGTGCTCCAGCAACCCGGCGATCCGCTTTCCGTGCACGGTTACATAATAGCCCATTGAATTAAGAAACGAAATATAATTGTTTATATCCGTTATAAGTGAATCTTTCACGTTCGTCACCTGTAAGTATTATACATGCTTTCGTGCGGTTGTAAAGAATAATGTAAGCGATTTGCGGCTTTGCAAACTTTTCTTGCGGGATTTTGAAGATTATGTTTGCTTGACAAAACCCGTCTTACATATTTTTATGCGCGCGGTAATCGTTAGGCGTAACGCCTGTGTGTTTTTTAAAGAGCCGCGAAAAATAAGAGTAATTTGAAAAGCCTAAAAATTCGGAAATCTGAGCGTTTGTATAGTTGCTGAAAAGCAGCAATTCCTCCGCTTTTTTAATACGCATGTCTATTGCGTACTGCGCAGGCGTTTTGCCCGTGCTCTTTTTAAACTCTCTTATCAGGTAATTTGTTGAAATGGAAAACTTTTTCGCCAATTCGTTAATAATAACGGGGTTTTGCATGGATGTGTAAAATTCGCTGATTATCTGCTCTATCAGCTCGTTTTTTTCTTTCTGCTGCTTTATTTCGGAATGGAATATCGAGCGGCTTATAAGCCCGAGTATGGTTATAAGCAGTCCCGAGCAGATCTGCTCATAGCACGGCTCCTGCCTTGTGTATTCGTGGCACAGGCGGTACAGCATTTGTTCAATGTCGAGAGTATCAATATTCAGCCTTAATATGTTAATCGAGTCAAGGCGGAGCGCCTTTATTATCGGCGCGCATTGTGTACCGTTGAAATGCACCCAGTAGTTAACGGTGTTGTCCTTTTTGGCAAAGCGGTATCTTTGCTGCTCATACGGGTGGAGAATAAAGGCTTGCTTTTCATATACGGTATATTCCTTATTCGCTATTGTTATATAACCGATTCCCCGCGCAATATACAAAAGCAAATAATCCGAGCGCCCGTCGGGTCGGTCTATTATATAGTCCTGGTCGGTAAGCAGCAGCGTTCCGCAGTTGTTAACATGCATAAACGCGGTAGTAGGAATATCGGATGAAAACGAAAGTGGTAAGTATGCCATAATAATATCCCCTTGTATTCACAAAAATATGATATTTGCGCAGTAATTGGTTGATTTTGTGTATGTACTTTTTCCTTTTATGTAGTATAATTATATTGTAAAGAAAAATATTTGTCAATATTTAATATAATTCAGGGGGAGCTGATTATAATGGAAAACATCAATTTAATTCCGCCGTCAGAGGTAGGAAAAGGGTCAAAAATCAAGCTGAATGTCTGCGAGCATGAGGTTGATATGTACTGGAAGGTCGCTATTGAGGTGCTGGAGGTCATAGCCGAAAACAACAAAAAAGGCGAGCCGACGGTTATGATAGTGCCTTACGGCCCGTTAGGTCCCTATGCGAGAATAGCCGAGCTTGTAAACAAATACCGCATATCGCTTAAAAACTGCGTGTTTATTAATATGGATGAGTACCTTAAAGACGAAAAGACCTATATTGATAAAGACGATCCGCTTTCTTTCCGCGGCGGTATGGAAAGAACCTTTTACAGAAAGGTAGACCCGGAGCTGAATGTTCTGCCGGAAAACAGATTTTTCCCCGAGCCGGGCAACGAGGGCAAAATAATGAAAATAATAGATAAATACGGCAAGCTGGATATGGTGTTCGGCGGAGTGGGGATTAACGGACATTACGCCTTTAACGAGCCGCCGGAACCCGGCGAGAACGTTACACCCGAGGAATTTGCCGAGCGCCGCACCCGCGTTTTGAAAATAACAAGGGAAACCAAAACGATAAACGCATATATGAACTGCGGCGCAAACCTTGACGCTATACCCGATTGGTGCATAACCGTGGGAATGAAAGAAATTTTCAGGGCGAAAAAGGTGCGCATGTGTATGCCGAGAGACTGGAACGCGGCGGCGCTCAGAAAGGTGCTGCACGGACCTGTAACCGCAAGCGTTCCCTGTTCGCTTTTCCAGAACCACCCCGACGCTATGCTCTATGCCGCTGCGGTAGCGCTGCAGTGCCCGGTTTCGGAAATCAGAATTTACAATAAATAATGAAAAATCTGCTTATAAAAAACGCGGCGGTAGTTTTCCCGGACAGTATTAAATATTCACGCAATGTTTTAACCCGAAACGGCAAAATATCCGACTGCGATTTTAGGGGCGAGCCGCCCGAAAATACCGAAATAATAAATGCCGAGGGCAATTACCTTTTACCCGGATTTATAGATATACATATTCACGGCGGCGGCGGAGCGGATTTTATGGACGCTGCGCCCGAAGCGTTTGAAACGGCGGTAAAGGCGCATTTGCGGCACGGAACAACAACGCTTGTTCCCACTGCAATGTCGGCTGCGGAAAAGGATCTAACTGCGTTTTTAAAAGCCTTTAAGAGTTTTAGAAAAAACAGTAAATACGGCGCTGTGACTCCCGGCGTTCATTTAGAGGGTCCGTATTTTTCGGGCGCGTCGGCAAAAAGCGGCGGCGCACAGCCGAGGGATATACTGCGGCTGCCCGATATGAACGAGGTTGAAAGGCTTTTGAAAACAGCCGACGGCGATATTCTCCGCTGGGATGCAGCCCCCGAATTAAAGGGAGCAGACGAATTTGCGCGCCGTATGACCGATAACGGAATACTTTGCGCAATAGCCCATTCAAATGCCGATTCCGAAGAGGCGCAGCGGGGAATTGACTGCGGATTTTCGCATGTGACCCACTTTTATAACGCCGTTACGACCTACCATAAAGAAGGGCAGACGGTATACGGCGGTATTGTTGAGGCGGCGTACCTTAATTCGGGCGTGACGGTCGAGCTGATATGTGACGGTAAGCACATTCCGCGCGATATTTTAAGGCTGGCGCTTAAAATTAAAGGCGTAAATTCCGTTGCGGCAATAACCGACGCCATGCGGCTTTCGGGAACGGATATGAGGCAGGGCAAGCTCGGAAGTCTTGCAAACGGCACCGACGTTATTGCGGATGACGGAGTTGCAAAGCTGCCCGATATGTCCTCATTTGCGGGGAGCGTTGCCACAATGGACAGGTGCTTAAAGGTTCTGTGCCTTGATTACGGAATATCCCTTACCGACGCGTCGGTAATGCTTTCGGGTACGCCCGCAAGGCTTTCGCGGCTGGGAGATACAAAGGGCAGAATACAAAACGGCATGGACGCGGATATGGTGCTTGTAAACCGTGAAATGGCGGTTACGGGCGTTATATTAAACGGAAAGGCTGTTAAATAAAGGATTACTTTCCAATATTAGTGAGTTGCCGTATACACGGCGGCGGGCGCGGCAGCCGCTGTTTCGGCAGTTTCCGACATAAAATTACCCGATGTTGACGCCTCGTCAATCAGAAATATTTTAGGCATATAAGCGCATTTTGCTTAATTGTGCATGAAAAGACAAGATTTTTTCCTTTAACTGTGATAATATTGAACAAACTGGAGGTGATATTTATGTATATAGGTCTGCAAAAAATAAAGGATGTTATTGATTATATAGAAGATAATATCACTGCCGACCTTGATTGCAAAACGCTGTCTTCAAAAATGGGCTTATCGGTTTATGAGTTCAGAAGAATTTTTTCCTTTGTAATCGGGTGCCCCATATCGGAGTACATAAGGAAAAGACGGTTATCTCTGGCGGCGCTGGAGCTTATAAAGGATAAACCAACGGATATTATGACTCTTGCGGAAAAATACGGCTATTCGAGTCAATCCGCCTTTACAAAGGCTTTCGGTGAATATCACGGGGTGGCGCCCACGGTGCTTTTAAAGGAAAAGGCGGAAATTAAACTTTTCACTGTGCCCAAGTTTGAGATAAACATAAGCTCGGGCGAATATGTGGATTTCAGCATAAGAAAATCGGACGGATTTTACATAAACGGGTTCTCCGAGGTTTCGGTTATAACCGACAGCTGCTGCTGCGAAAGCGTATGGAACAGCTTTTACGAAAGCGGAGCGGATGAAAAGCTGAATACCGAAAAACTTTATGTGGCTTACAGAAACAGCAACGAAAACGTTTTATGCACCATAGGTGAAAAGTCGGCGTGGGCAGACGGCGCAATGCAGTCTGAAAAAATACCGGAAAGTTTGTGGGCGTGCTTTAAGCTCAATACGGTTGATGACGACCGTGTAAACAAGGTTTACGGCAAAATTTTATATGATTGGCTGCCGTCGGCCAATCTTACAAGGAACGAAGATATTCCGACGGTTGAGGTTTATCCTTTCGATATGTCGGAAGACGGATTTGAGTGGGAAATATGCGTTCCCGTTTACAGTTAAAAATATGTTGTTAAAGGAAAAAATCATATGTCAAGAATAGTAGTTATTACGGGCGCCTCAAGCGGTTACGGTAAAGCCTGCGCGGAACTGTTCAAGAAAAACGGCGACACCGTAATCATGACGGCGCGCAGCGCCGAAAAGCTGAAAAACGCCTGCGAAGAGGTCGGCGGCGATATGGCGGTTCCAATGGATGTCACCGTTCCCGCGGATTGGGAAAGACTGGCAGATACGGTGCGCGGGAAATACGGCAGACTGGATATACTTGTTAATAATGCAGGCGGCGGTATTGCGATAAAAGAGGTTACTGAGCAATCAACAGATGAAATAGACGCGGTTATAAAACTCAATCTGAACAGCGTGGTATACGGCTGCCGCGCGGCAGCCGATATAATGAAAGCGCAGGGCAGCGGCACAATGATCAATATATCCTCGGTATGCGCCAGAGAGTGCTGGCCTACATGGTCGGTATATGCCGCGGCAAAGGCGGGGGTGCTGAACTTTTCCAAGGGAATGTACCTTGAAATGCAGCCTTACAACGTCAGGGTTTCCTGCGTTATACCGTCCTCTGCCAGCACGGGGTTTCAGCGCGCATGCGGCGTAGGCGAAACCACGGATTTGCTGAGGCCCGAGGATATTGCCGAAACCGTGCTTTACGTTGCAAATCTGCCGCAGCGGGCGGTTGTTGAGGATGTAACGGTATGGGGAATAGATAAACAGGTTAATCCGCTGTAAAATAAGAAGAATCGGGGTGTTTAAAGTGGGCAGGTTTTTTGCCGAAGCTGAAAGTTTTGAAAATTTGGGCGGCTGGGTAGTTGACCAACAGTCTATGAATATAATGGGCTCTTCTTACATTATGGCGCACGGCTTGGGTTCCCCGGTGGCGGACGCCGTTACACACATAAAGCTGCCCGAAAGCGGAAAGTGGTACGCATATGTGCGCACCCGCGATTGGACTGCCATGTGGAAACGCGGAACACCCGCAGGCACCTTTAAACTAATGATAGATGACGTAGGTTTTGAAAATACCCTCGGCACAAACGGCGAAGAGTGGGATTGGCAGTATGCGGGCGCTATGGAGCTTGAAAGCGGGAAAACGCTCAGAATGTCGCTGCGCGACCTTACGGGATTTAACGGCAGGTGCGACGCGGTATTTCTTACCACCGATAAAAACGATATTCCGAAAAATACCGAGGAATTTCGCCGCGAGGTATCGGGCGTTACCGCCGAAGAGGACGAAACGCTGTACGACATGGTTGTATGCGGCGGCGGAATAGCGGGCACCTGCATGGCGCTTGCCGCCGTGCGCGAGGGCATTAACGTATGCCTTATTCAGGACAGACCGGTGCTCGGCGGCTGCAACAGCTCTGAAATAAAGGTGGGGCTGGGCGGTCAGGTTCGCTCGGAGCCGTACCCCAATCTCGGAAACATTTTGCAGGATATATCGCCCGTATTCGGCTCGCCCGGTTCGTTTGACGGACATTTCTACGAGGACGAAAGAAAGGCGAACGCCTTTTACACCGCAAAGGTATGGGCAAACGGGAGATACACGCTCTCCTTAAACGAAAGAGTCATAGCTCTTGAAAAGAACGGGGATAAAATTTTCTCGGTAACAACCAAAAATATTTACACCGGCAAAATAAAGAAATACAAGGGCAAATTATTTGCCGATTGCACGGGCGACGCGGTTCTGGCGCGGCTCGGCGGCGCGGAGGTTATGTACGGCAGGGAGGCGGCGGACGAATATAACGAGCAGCTGGCTCCCGAAAGGGCGGATAATCAGGTTATGGGCATGACCGTGACTTGGTATTCCGAAGAAACAGATGAAAAGGACGAATTCCCCGATATTGACTGGGGAATTGAATTTGACGAAAAACGCAGCTACAAGGTGTTTGGCGGCGATTGGGAATGGGAAGCGGGTCAGTACCGCGATATGGCGGACGAAACCGAATATATCAGAGATTATTCGCTGATGACCGTTTTCGTCAACTGGTCTTTTCTTAAAAACCGTTATTCAAAAAAGGAAGAATACGCTTTCAGGCGGCTTAAATGGGCGTCTCCTTTGGGCGGCAAGCGTGAAAGCTACCGTGTAAAGGGCGATTTGGTTTTAAATGAAAACGATATAGAAAACCATATACCGCACGAGGACGAAACAGCTTCCGCAACATGGGATATCGATATACATTATCCCGACCCGATGAATATGAAGCTGTTCCCCGAGCCGTTCCGTTCCTGCGCAATACACCGCGGTATAGGCAGGCACTATCCTGTGCCGTACCGCTGCTTATATTCAAAGGATATTTCAAACCTATTTTTGGGCGGAAGAATAATAAGCACCACGCATATAGCGTTTTCGTGCGTAAGGGTTATGAGAACTTTAGGCGTACTCGGCGAGGTTGCGGGGCTTGCGGCAGG
>OIYS01001037.1_pt1 | contig 15674 bp, 18 predicted proteins | sample 1588271 | NCBI WGS metagenome assembly OIYS01 (sample SAMN03283286) | human gut metagenome | biome: human-associated habitat; material: feces | host: Homo sapiens | place: Peru | collected 2012
ATTGTTACTCCTACTAGTATTAACATTACTATTATTGTTATTATTAATGCTATTAAAGTTATACCTTTTTGTGTTTTAGTGTTTTTCATTTTTTAAAACTCCTCCTTTAATTTTTTATTTATATTTTTTTAAAATTAATAACTGTATTATTTCCTTTTATATACACCTCCTATGTATGAAAAAAGGACATACTACTTATATGTTATTTTTGTACATTAAAATAACATAAATATAGCATATCCTTATATTTATTATTTTTTTCGTTTTTTAGATTGCCTTGTGTGTGTGTGTGTGTGTGTGTGTGTGTGTGTGTGTGTGTACAGCGCCAATGGTTTCAGCCTTCATTGTTCATCTTCTCCTCTTTTGTTTTATTTCTACATTTATTATATATTAAAAAGTATTTTTGTCAATAGGTTTATTTTCTAGAATTACAATAAAATTAAAATCTTCCCTACCACAAATTACAATTTTTATTAAAATCTGTTATGTTTTTTTAATTTTTGCTTGCAATATTTTTCATATTATGCTAAAATGGAAAAAGTGATTATTTATTTTACTTTAGGGAGGTGCAAAAATGCCAAATATTAAGTCTGCAGTAAAAAGAGTTAGTGTTATTGAAAAGAAAACTTTACAAAATAATATGATTAAATCTGAATATAAAACAGCTGTTAGAAAGTTTGAAGCTGCTGTTACAGAAGGTAATAAAGCAGAAGCTGAAGAACTTTTAAAATTAGCTACTAAAAAAATTGATGGTGCTTGCTCAAAAGGTGTTATCAAAAAAAATACAGCATCTAGAAAAAAATCTAATTTAGCAAAAAAATTAAACACAATAGGTGCTTAATTAGTAATATTAAACCAGCTTTAGCTGGTTTTTTTCTTTTCTTATCCACATTTTATTAACTTCCTTAAATTACCTTTGCTTTTTATGTATAATTTATGTTAACATTAATTATGGAGGTAATACATATGATAAAAAGTTTTTTAGAAGATGTTAAAAATATAGATAAAAAAATTGTTAATACAATGTTTGGCGGGTTTAAAATATCTTTACTTATTTCTTTACTTGCCCTATACATACTTACTTTATATAATGCATATCCTTTTTCACACATAGCTTATTTAAGTGGTTTGCTTACTTTTAAACTTGGTCTAACCTGTGTTGTTAGTGTTTTTATATGCGGATTTGCAATTGATAAAATAAAATAAATTTTGTTTGACATTTATACAAATATATGTTATTATAAGTGTAGCTTAAGCAAATGTATTCTTAGTTCAGAATTGTCATTTGTATTTATGTATGTGTATCTGTAACTACACATACTTTTTTTATAAAAAAACAAGATAGACTGTAACCTCTATCTTGTTTTTGATTATGTACTAATCTTCATTCTTTTTTTCTGCTTTCATAGTTTGTTCTTTTTCTTCTAAGAGCATTTCTACTAATCGCAAAATTAGTTCAGAATTTGTCATTAGTATTCCCCCCTTTCTACCTTTTAGTGAAAGGTTGGTAATATTTTACAATATGTAAAACAATAAAGCAATAGGTTTTTTGTTTTTTTGTCAATATTTTATTTTTTTAGTTCTTCCAAAAATAATTTGTTTAGTAACTGTGGATTTGCTTTTCCTTTTGTTTGTTTCATTGCTTGTCCTACTAAGAAGCCTAAAGCTCTGTCTTTTCCTGCCTTATAGTCTGCAATAGATGCTGGGTTTTCTTCTAATATTTTTTGTACTATTTCTTTTATTGCGCCTTCATCTGATATTTGTATCCATCCTTTTTCTTTTATTATTTCTTCAGGATCTCTTGGGTTTTCTAGTAATTCTTCAAATACTTTTTTAGCAATACTGCTACTTATTGTTCCTTTATCTATTAAAACAATTAGTTTTCCTAATTCTTCTGCTGTAAATGGCATTTTTTCTATGTCTTCTTCATTTTGAACTCTAATTATGTCTGTCATAATCCAGTTGCTTACTGCTTTAGGATTGTTGCATACTTTAGTTGCCGCTTCAAATAAATCTGATAGATATTTTGAAGAAACTATTATATTACTATCATATTCTGGAAGTTTGAATTCCTCCATATATCTTACTTTTCTTTCTTCTGGCATTTCTGGTAAACTTTTTCTTATTTCTTCTTTCCATTCATCAGAAATTTCTATTACTCCTAAATCTGGTTCTGGGAAATATCTATAATCTTGAGCATTTTCTTTGTTTCTCATAGTAAAGGTTTTGCCAGATACTTCATCCCATCTTAATGTTTCTTGCTCTATTGTTCCTCCATTTTCTATTACTTCTATTTGTCTTTCTATTTCATAATCTATTGCTCTTACTATTGACCTAAATGAACTCATATTTTTCATTTCTGTTCTTGTTCCAAATGGTTCTCCTTTTTTATGTACAGAAACATTAACATCTGCTCTTAATGAGCCTTCTTCCATTTTGCAATCTGATACTTCTATATATTGTAAAATTGATTTTATTTTTTTCAAATATGTATCTGCTTCTTTGCTTGACCTTAAGTCTGGCTCTGATACAATTTCAATTAGTGGAACTCCTGCTCTGTTTAAGTCTACAAGAGAATCTCTTCCATAATCGTCGTGGCTTAGTTTTCCTGCATCTTCTTCTATATGAATTCTAGTAATCCCTATTTTTTTAGTTTTGCCATTTTCTTCTATTTCAACAAATCCGTGCTCACACAATGGTCTATCAAATTGTGATATTTGGTATGATTTTGGTAAATCTGGATAGAAATAATTTTTTCTATCATTTTTGCTAACTCTTGCAATTTCACAATTTGTTGCAAGTCCTGCTTTTACTGCATATTCTACTACTTTTTTATTTAATACTGGAAGTGCTCCTGGCATTGCCATACATATTGGGCAAACGTGAGTATTTGGCTTTGCTCCAAAGTCTGTTGGGCAAGAACAAAATATTTTTGTTTTAGTTGCAAGCTCTGCGTGCACTTCTAAACCTATAACTGCTTCGTAATCTTCTTTTAACATAAAATATACTCCTTTTTATTTAGTGAATTTTATTTTTTAAATTCAGGTTTATATTTTTCTCTGAATTTTATTTCTTGTTCTGCTGAATAAGCTGCTTTTAAAATTGTTTCTTCATCAAAATGTTTTCCTATAAGTTGCATTCCTATTGGCATATTTTCCTTGTCTACACCAGATGGAATTGAAATTCCTGGAAGTCCTGCAATGTTTACAGATACTGTACAAAGATCTGCTAAATACATTTCTAATGGATTGTTAGATCTTGTACCAATATCATATGCAACTGTTGGTGATGTTGGAGTAAGTAAAACATCATATTCGTTAAACAATTTTTCAAACTCTTTTCTTATAACTGTTCTTACCTTTTGAGCTTTTTTATAGTAAGCATCATAATATCCAGAAGATAATACATATGTTCCAAGTATTATTCTTCTTTTTACTTCTGCTCCAAATCCTTCACTTCTTGAGTTTACAAAAATATCATTTAAATCTTCGTAATTCTTTGTTCTATAGCCATATCTTATTCCATCAAATCTTCCTAAATTTGAGCTTGCTTCTGCACACGCAATTATATAATATACTGCTAATGCTTTTTCCGCTATATCCAATGAACATTCTGAAACTTCTGCTCCTATTTTTTTGTAAACTTCAGCCATATCTTGTATAGATTTTTTTACTTCTTCGTTTATTCCCTCTCCTAAAAATTCTCTTGGAACTCCTATTTTTAATCCTTTAACCCCATCTTTTAAATGTTTAGTATAATCTACTTTTTCTTTATTTACTGATGTCGAGTCCTTTTCATCATATCCTGCAATTATATTTAATAACATAGCTGCATCTTCTACGTCTTTAGTAATTGGCCCAATTTGATCAAGTGATGATGCAAAAGCAATAAGTCCATATCTTGAAACTAACCCATATGTAGGTTTTAGTCCTACTACCCCACAAAGTGATGCAGGTTGTCTTACAGATCCGCCTGTGTCTGAGCCTAAAGCCCAAGGCACCATATCTGCTGCAACTGCTGCTGCACTACCACCAGAAGAGCCTCCTGGAACTTTATTTAAATTCCAAGGATTTTTTGTTGTTTGAATTGCTGAATATTCTGTTGAGGCTCCCATTGCAAATTCATCTAAATTTAATTTTCCTAAGGAAATTATATTTTCTTTATCTAATTTATTTACAATTGTTGCATCATATGGAGACACAAAATTTTCTAGCATTCTAGAACTGCAAGTAGTTCTAACACCTTTTGTACAAATATTATCTTTAATTCCTATTGGAATACCTGCAAATTTTCCTACACTTCTGTCAACATTTTTTGCTTTTTCTAAAGCCTCTTTATCTGTTAATGTAACAAATGCCTTTACATCTTTTTCCTTTTCGTTAATTCTATCTATATAGCTTTTAGTAATATCTTCGGGTGTAATTTCGTTTTTATCCAATTTTTCTATTAACTCGTGAACCGTTAATTCGTATAAATTCATAACTTTTGCCTCCTTAAATTACCTTTGGAATTTTAAACATATTATTAGTTTGTTCTGGAGCATTTTGCATTAATAGTGCTTTATCTTCAAATTCCTTTACTTCATCTTCTCTAAAAATGTTTACATTATTACTTGTTCCATTTGTTTCTTCTATATTTTCAGTGTCTACACTGTTTATTGTATTTGCAAAATTTAATATATCTTGTAAGTTTTTTCTATATTCTTCTATTTCCTCATCTTTAATTCTCAAGCTTGCAAGTTTTGCAATATGTAAAATCTCTTCTTTTTTTATTTCCATAGTTTTACCGCCTTTCTAAAGCATTTTAGATATTATATTATTTTTTGCACAAAAAAACAAGGTATAACCTTGTTTTTTATCTATTTATTTCCTATTATAAATGTTATTTCATAAACCAAAAATAATATAATGCATAATATATGAACAGCTATATCAGGAGCTATAATTTTAGATATATATTTTTCATTATTCGCCTTGCATAAATTAACTATTCTAAAAATTCCTTCCATAATAGCTCCAATAACAATAAACCCAAAAACATTAAATAAGTATGTAATATCTTTAAATGCATTTTTAATATTTTTTATATATCTAGTTCCTCCACATAGTGGACATTCTTTGCCTGTAAAACTTAAATACACACATTTTGTAGAATTGGGTATAATTGTTTCTAGCACTTGTGATATTTGCGGAAATATTAACATATAAATTACTAATCCCAATATTACTATATTTACTATTTTATAGTTTCTAATTTTGTCTTTCATTATACTTCCTTTAAAACAAACATAGAGTAAAGAGATAATCCTTACTCTATGCTTCATTAAAATTCATTTATTTCTATATTCCAGCTTTTTTTAGTTTCATTAAACATTTCATTAACTTCATTCCAGTCTGTTTTTTCAACTTCTTTAGCACCAACTGCTACTATAAATCCCAAAAGTACACAGTAAAAAATTATAATTACTATTGCAATTGCTGAACAAATAAGTCCTGCTAAAGATATTCCAAATTTTTCAGAAGCTTTTTTCTTTTTTACTAAGTCTATTATTCCTAATATTAATCCAATTATTGCTGGTATTAATGCAAATATATTGCAGAATGGAACAAATCCTAATATTAGTGATATTATTCCTAATACTAATGCAGCTATTCCCATATATTTTCCTCCTTTTTTTGTTACTTACATATTAATATAAACCTGACATAAGTCCTGAAGTTATTCCAAAGCCTATTAAAGATGCAGCTCCAACAAGTAGTAAAACCCAAAAAGCCAAACCTATAATTCCCATAATAAGCCCTGCTTTGGCCATTTTGTTTCCATCTTTTTTCATTCCAATTGCACCAAAAACTATTGCTAAAATTGCGCATATTATTCTTCCTTTGCTAATAATAAGGCAAACTATACCTAAGATCAATGAAGCAATGCTTATTCCTCTTCCTTCTTCTTTGTTTGGTTCTTTTGAGTCCTTATTTTCTTCCACTACTTCTATTTTTTCAGCTTCTACTTCAACTGTTTCTTTATTATTTTCTTCCATTATTATCACCTCACATATTAATTATATATTTATTTTGCTTGCTAGTCAATTAAAATTTATTTTTTTGTCAATTTTTTGAATATTTTTATTTTGTTTTGCAATACTAAAACTATGAAATAAAAATTAATAAGGGGGAAAGCAAATGAAAGCAACTGGAGTTGTTAGAAGAATTGATGATTTAGGAAGAATCGTTATCCCTAAAGAAATTAGAAGGACTTTAAGAATAAAAGAAGGAGATCCTATTGAAATTTTTACAGATAAAGAAGGAGAAGTAATTTTAAAGAAATACTCTCCTATTGGCGAGCTTTCAGAATTTGCTACCGGTTATGCAGAAACACTTGCCAAAACAACAGGGCATATAGCTTGTATCACTGATAAAGATTCTGTTATTGCAGTATCTGGAGGTTCGAAAAAGGAATTTCTAGAAAAAGCTATTAGTCCTGAACTTGAAAAATTAATTGAGAATAAAGAAATTTACACAAGTAAAGATAACAATGAAAAATGTTTACCTATTACTAAAAATAGCACTACAAATTTTAATAACTCTCAAGTAATATATCCAATTATTTCTGATGGAGATGTTATTGGCAGTATTGTACTTCTTTCAAAAGAAGCACAAACTAAAATGGGAGAATCAGAATTAAAAGTAGCTCAATCTGCTGCTGGTTTTTTAAGCAGTCAAATGGAAATTTAAAAATTCTGTCAATATGGGCAAGGTATTTTGATATAAGCATTGTGCAAAATACCTCGTTCTTATTGGCAGAATTTTTAAATTGTTTAATTATTTTTGCTTGACCTTTTATTTTCTTTCATATAAAATATCTTTATAGAATTTATAGGAGATGTACAAATGAAAGATGATAAAATTGATTTTTATAGCAAAACCTGTTTAAAATCTTATAATTTAGATGAATCTATTAGATACCAATTAAGTATGTTAGATAGTTTAGATGTTTTTACTAGAAAACATTCTGAAAATGTTGGTAATCTTACTTGTAGATTATGTGAGCGTTTAAGGTTAAATAAAGATTTTATAGTTTATTGTACTACTTGTGGTTTTTTGCACGATATAGGTAAAATATTTATTCCGCCTGAAATACTGCAAAAAAAAGGTCCTTTAACAGAGGAAGAATTTGAAGTTATGAAAACTCATACAACTATTGGATATAATATGTGTATGGAAGATCCTAAACTTAGGCCTTATGCAAATGGTCCTTTATATCACCACGAAGCATTAAATGGTACAGGTTATCCAAACCATTTAACTAGGAAAGATATACCTTTAGAGGGGCAAATTATTCGTGTGGCAGACGAATTTGACGCAATCGTTAGTAAAAGGCAATATAAATCTCACATTGGTATTACAGATACTTTAAAACTTCTTGTAAAAGAGGCTCAACCTATTCCTAAGTCTGTTGCTCTAAAATCAATGGAATCAAATACTAAACTTGGTAAATTAAATCCAAAAGTTGTAAAGCAATTGTTTAAAGTTGTTATTGAAGATACAGAATATGAAATTAGTTGTATTTTAGATTATATGAAATATATTAAAGAACAAATTGAAAGACTTGATACTATTAACAAATATAATGTAAAATTAGCCAATGCAAGAACTGAAAAGAAAAAGGAATATTTTAGAGCTTGTATGGACGCATTATTCCAAGGAGGAGAAAATTCTAGAAATTTCGTTTATGTTTTGGAAGAATATTCTGCTGTATATCTAAAGAAAAAAGAAACTGTAAACAATTTATTTAATGAAATTAAAGAAATAAAAAAATTAAGAGTATAATAAAGATGGCTTTTTCAAGCCATCTTTTAACTTATTCTTTTTAAAGTTTTTACACTTTCTACTAGAGATTCTACCAAATAATCTACATCTTCTTTTGTGTTTTCATTGCCAAATGTTATTCTTAAAGTACTTCTGCTTAAGTTTTCTGTTAGCCCTATTGCAGTTAGTACATGTGAAGCCGACTTACTGCCACTACTACACGCAGATCCACTTGATGCACATATTCCTTTTTCGTCTAATTTTAATAACAAATCCTGTCCATCTATTCCCTTAAAACTTATATTAACATTTCCCGGAAGTCTTTTTACCATATCTCCATTTACTTTTACATCTGGTATTTTATTTTTAATCTGTATTATACAGTAATCTCTTAAAAAACTTAATTTTCTATTATATGAAAATAAGTTATTATTTGCTAGTTCTATTGCTTTTCCTAATCCCACAATTCCTGCTACATTCTCTGTGCCTGCTCTTTTATCTTTTTCCTGATGTCCACCATCTTGTATTTTTTTAAAGTTTACATTACTTTTTACATATAATGCTCCTACTCCCTTAGGTCCATAAAATTTATGTGCAGACATAGATAAACTATCTATATTCATTTGTCTTACATCTATCTTAATATTTCCTACTGCTTGAACTGCATCAGTATGAAATATTACATTATACATTCTCGCAATTTCTCCTATTTGAGAAATTGGCTCTATAGTTCCAATTTCATTATTTGCAAACATTATTGTTATTAATATTGTACTATTTGTTATTGAATTTCTTAGCTCTTCTAAATTTATGAAACCTCGCTCATCTACATTCAAATAAGTTACTAAAAAGCCTTCTTTTTCTAGAGTTTTACAAGTATTTAAAACAGCTGGGTGTTCAATTCTACTAGTGATTATATGATTTCCTTTATACCTATTTGCATATGCAATTCCTTTTATAGCCAAATTGTCACTTTCACTTCCACAAGCAGTAAAATAAATTTCATTTGGATTGCAATTTATTGCCCTTGCTACCTTTTGCCTTGCTTCTTCTTTTGCTTTTTTTGCATTTCTTCCCAAAGTATACATAGATGAAGGATTTCCGTATTCTAAAGAAAAGTATGGCATCATTTCTTTTAATACAACTGGGTTTACTGGTGTTGTAGCAGAGTGATCAAAATATCTTATTTTTTTCATTTTCTTTCACCTTAATAATATTATATGCGAAAATGGAAAAAATTTTTCAATTTTAATAATTTATACTAATTCTCCTATTAAGTCATATTCTTTAACACTTGTTATTTTACATTTTGTCCAAGTGTTTTCCAAATTTGATTTTGTGTTTTTTATAAAAACTACTCCATCTTCATTTGGTATATCCATATATGTTCTTCCTATATAATACTTATCATCAAAAGTTTTTGTTTCTATTAGCACATCATATGTTTTGCCTACCGTCTTTTCTGAGTTTTCCTTTGATGCTTTTTGTGCTATCTCCATTATTTCATTATATCTTTTTTGTTTTGTTTTATAATGTACTTGTTCTGGAAGTTTTGCCGCAGGTGTTCCTTCTTCTTTAGAATATGTAAATACTCCTAATTTATCAAATTTAGCTTTTGCTACAAACTCGCATAGTTTTTCGAAATCTTCTTTGGTTTCTCCTGGAAATCCAACTATTAGAGATGTTCTTAAAACTGCATCTGGAATATTTTCTTTTATTTTGTCTATTAAATCTTCTATTTGTTTACCTGTTGTTTTTCTGTTCATTCTTTTTAAAACTCTATCTGATATATGTTGAATTGGTATATCAAAATATCTACAAATGTTTTTATTGTTTTTTACGACTTCTATCAATTCGTCTGTTATACTTTCTGGATATGCATACAAAAATCTAATCCACTTAAATTCTTTTATTTTTGCAAGTTCTTCTAAAAGTTTTGCAAATTTAGGCTCTCCATATAGGTCTATTCCATATTTTGTTGTGTCTTGTGCAATAACTATTATTTCTTTATAACCCGCTTCTGCCAGCTTTTTTGCTTCTGTAATTATGTCTTCAAATTTTCTGCTTATATATGGTCCTCTGATATTTGGTATTGCACAGTATGTACATCTGTTGCTACATCCTTCTGCTATTTTTAAATATGCTGTTGTTTTTCCAGTTGTAATTATTCTGTTTAAATAGTCCATTTTTTCTGAATATATATCTTCTCTATTTTTTACTAGTTTTTCTATTTTATCCCAATAGTTTTCATATTCATCTATACTCAAAAATAAATCTACTTCAGGTAAAGCTCTTTGTAATTCTTTTTTATATCTTTGCACTAAGCATCCCATTACTACTAAGTATTTGCAACTTCCTATTTTTTTATATTCCGCCATTTCTAAAATTGTATTTATTGCTTCTTCTTTTGCAGATTCTATGAATCCACAAGTATTAACAACTATAATATCTGCTTTTTCCACTTCATTTACTATTTTATAATTATTCCCTTTAAATAATCCTATTGCCATTTCTGTGTCTATTAAATTTTTTGAACATCCTAGTGATACAAATCCTACATTCATTATTCTTCCCTCTAATCATTTATGTTTTAATTTGCTGTTTCATTATTCCAATCATTATTGCACATATTTTTTCGTGTCATTTCTAATAAGTTTAATTTTGTAAAGCCTTCCACTTGGCATTTTGTTCTATCTTTCTTTAATTCTTTTTTTAACAACATTTCAATTTCTTGTTTGTTTTTTTCTTCATACATATCTATATAATCAATTATAACAATTCCACCAATATCTCTTAATCTTAATTGCTTAGCAATTTCCACTGTAGCTTCTTTATTAACTATATATGCTGTTTGTTCTATATTTTTCTTTCCTACAAATTTTCCTGTATTTACATCTATTGCAGTTAATGCTTCTGTTTTATCTATTGTTATAAAGCCTCCGCTTTTTAGCCAAACTTTTCTTTGTGACAATTTTTTTATTTGGTCTGATAGATTGTAAATCTTAAATAAATCTTCATTTTCTCTTAATTCAATTTTAATATCAAACTCTTTTAAATTATTAATAATTGTATTATATATTTCTTTATCATTAATAATTATTCTTTCTAATCCTCTATCTATAATATCTAAAATTGTTCTGCGAACTAAAGCCTGATTATTATATAAAAGTTTTGGAGCCTTACTATTTTTCAAACTTTTTTGAATATTTTCCCATTCTATTATTAATTTTTCTATGTCTTGTTTTATTTCTTCTTCATTTCTGTTTTCTCCTGCAGTTCTAATAATTGCTCCCATATTTTCAGGCAAATTTTTTCTTACTATTTGTATTAATCTTTGCCTTTCTTCTTCGTTTTCTATTTTTTGCGACACAGTTATAAAACTGGTATTAGGAAGTAATGCAATAAATCTTCCTGGTAAGTTTATATGTGTAGAAACCTTTGCTCCTTTTGTAAGTGTTCCATCTTTTTTTATTTGTACTACAATATCCATTCCTGTTTTTAAGTAGTCTGTTATTTTTTTACCAGAAGTATCAATCTTTTCTTCTTTTTCATCTACTTTGGGTAATATATCTTTTATTTTTATTAATGTGTTTTTATCTTCGCCTATATTTATAAAAGCTGACTGCATACCTTGTAATACATTTTGTACTTTTCCTATATAAATATTTCCTTCTAGTCTTTTTTGGTTTTCGTGCTCCTCGTGTTTTTCTACTAGTATTCCATTTTCTACTAGCATAATTGTTTTTACATTTTCTTTTTTGTCTATTAATAGTTCTAACATTTCTACCCCTTTATCTAGCTATTTTAAAATTAGTTAAATTTATTCATAGCAACATCTACGCCATTTTTAATAATTTCTATAACTGCTTCTTTTGCTTTTTCAGTTCCCTCTTCTAATAAGTTTAGTTCTTCTTTTGGCACCTTACCTATAACATAATTTATTAAATCATCTTTATATTTAGGGCTTCCTATTCCTACTCTTACCCTTGTAAAATTTTTTGTTCCTAAATTTTCTGTTACAGACTTCATTCCATTATGTGTTCCTGGACTTCCTTTTTTTCTAATTCTTATCTTAGTTGGCTCTAGGTCTATATCATCATAAATTACAATAATTTTTTCTTCTGGAACTTTATAAAAATTCTTAAATTTTATAACACTTTTTCCACTATCATTCATAAAAGTTTGTGGTTTTACTAATATTACCTTTTCATTTTCAATAGTTCCCATCCAATATAGCCCATCAAATTTTTTTTCTGTAACTTCTATTTTATATTTTTCTGCTATTTTATTTATAACATTAAATCCCATATTATGCCTTGTATTAGCATAATCTTTTTCTGGATTTCCTAACCCTACTATTAAATACATATTTTTTCTCCATATATTGTGGACGAGCAATGCTCGTCCCGCATTTTTTATAAGTTTCTTGCCATTTGTACTCCTGAGCACGATGCCATCATTAATCCTCTTGTCATTCCTCCGCCATCTCCAATTGAGTATAATCCTTTTACACTTGTTTCGAAATTTTTATCTATTACAACTTTATTGCTATAGAATTTTATTTCTGGTGCGTATAGTAAATTATCTGGATTTCCAAACCCTTCAACTACTTTGTCTACAGCTCTTATAAATTCTAATATACTAACCATTGTTCTATATCCTAAAGCAAATGTTATATCTCCTGCTACTGCTGATTTTAGTGTTGGAACAACTGAATTATTTTCTAACTCATAGTCCCAAGTTCTTTTTCCTCTGTATATATCTCCTAATCTTTGAACTACAATGTTTCCAGCTCCTAAATCATTTAAATTTTGAGCAACATTTCTACCATATTCAATAGGTTTTTTAAATGGATGTGTAAAGTGATGTGATACAAGTATTGCTAAGTTTGTATTTGTACTTTTTCTTTCTTTATAAGAGTGTCCATTTACTAATGTTAGATTATTGTCATAAACTTCAGCAGAAACAAATCCACTTGGATTTTGACAAAATGTTCTTACTTTATCTCTAAAAGGCCCAACTCTTCCTATAAATTTTGCTTCATACATATATTTATTAACATTTTTCATTATTTCGTCTGGAAGTTCATATCTAACCCCAATATCTACTATACCAGTTTCAGATTTTATGTCGTGTTTGTTGCACATATCTACAAGCCAATTTGCACCTTTTCTTCCAACTGCTAAAACTACTTTATCTGCATATAAATTAGTTAATTCGTGTTCTTCATCTGAAACATATTTAGCTTCTTTTACTCTTACACCTTTTATTTGGTTATCTTCTATTATTAAATCCGAAACAATAGTTTGAAACATCATTTCTATTCCATTTTGTTCCAAATACTCTTCTAATCTTTGATATACCTCGTGACTCTTTTCTGTTCCTAAATGTCTTATTGGAATATTTATAAGTCTTATTCCTTCTTTATGAGCTCTTTCATCTATTTTAGCAATCTCTTCTTTATATTCAGTTCCCTCTAAGTGTTTATCTGCGCCAAATTTTAAATATATATCATCTGCGTAGTCTATAAGTTTTTTAGTTTCTGGTACACCTATATATTTATGAACACTTCCACCTACATGTATTTCGTCGTCTTCTGCATTATATAAAGAAAGTTTACCATCAGAGAAAGCTCCTGCTCCTGAAAATCCACTTGTTATATTACACATTGGTTTACAATGAATACATTTTTTTGTTTTTTCTATTGGACAATTTCTTTCTTCTACTCTCTTTCCTTGGTCTATTAATAAAATCTTTTTGTATTTTTTTAATTGCACTAGTTCATAAGCACAAAAGATAGAACTTGGCCCCATTCCTACAACTATTACATCATATTTTTCTGACATAAAAAAATCACTCCTTATAGTATTATCGGCTATAAAAGTTTTTTAGCCTTATATACTATACCACAGAAGTGATAATTTTTCAACATTTTATGCGGCAGTTTGTTTTTTCTATCTTCCGCCGTCCGCCACCACCGGCCTCCGGCCACCTCCGCCACCGCCAGAGAAGCCTCCTCCTGCTCCACTGCCTGATGACATTGCGCTGCTTATGCTTGAACTTATTGCGCTATTAAAGCTTGAGTTAAAATCTGTATGACTCATTAAATATATATACGATGTTGTGCTAAAGCTATCCATTTCATTTATTTCTGGATACACTATTTTTAGTTGTTTTATAACTTTATCTGCTATTCCAAATACAGTTGCATATACTAAATATTCTTCCCACAATTCTAAAGCAGGAATTTCTTTTTCATTTAGTAGAGAAAAGTCTTCCATATATTTTTTTAATCCTACCCATTTTTCTCTCTCATCAATTCCTTTTTGTGTTAATCTACTTATTTTTTTGTTTATGCATATTGCCAATATTGCATTTACTATTAGCATTATACTTATTGGGAATACTATTATTAAAAATAGTGCAAACATAAAATATATTGTAGTTATAATTGTATAATGCATTTTTTTCCTTGCTTTTTCTACATCATATTTCTCTTCATTTTTGCTCTTATTTTTTACATCCTTACCCGTATTTTCTATTAAACTACTTACAAGCTCTCCATGTGAACTAATATATTTTTGTAATTCTTTTATTGTTACCTCATTTTGTCCTCTCATTGCTTTTGTTACAAATAATGCAATTCTTTTTTCTTCATAATCAAGATCCTCTAAATTTCTATTTGTTTTTTTAATTGTAGCTTCCTCTTTGCCCCTTTTATTTTCTTTCATACTAATTTTAAAATATTTTTTTAAACTTAAATTTAATAATGTAGCTGAAAAGACTTTTCCAAAAGATGAGTAAGCAATATTAGCACCTTTGTTATATAAGAACAATGCATCCGCCGGTGTTGTACTTTTGTCAGGTTTTTCTCTAAAATATTCATACTCTTCCGTTGGAACTATTTTTTCAGTTTCTTTCATAATTTTAATATATTTTACTGTTTGCATTATTAAAAGTGCTACTATAATTACTCCAACAACAATTCCTATGACTCTCATTATTTTTTCCATTTTTAATTGTTCTTGTCTTCTTGCATTAGCTTCATCTGCCCATTTTGTTTCTTCAGAAATTATAGTTTCTAATTTATTTTCGTTATACATTCTTTTTGTATTTTCTATCATTTCAGTTGGCATAGCAATTCTTATTTCAATATATCTTCCAGATGAATAGTTATTCAATTCAAATTCTACCTTATCTAAGCCAGTTACATATATTTCTCCATTTAGTGTTTCTATATGTCCCCATACTCTAATATCTTCTTTTGTTTCTGCTTTATAAGGCAAAGTTATTGTTCCTGTTACATTTTCTGCATCAATTTCAAAGTCTTCTCCTACAAATTGCCAGTAAAGTTCTGCACAGTCATTATATTTTGCAACAGCATCTAACACTGTATAAGAAATTTTATAAGTTTTTGTAGCAGAACTATTTTCTAATCCTGTTCCCCAGCAAATTTCAAATTCTCCGGAATTATTTTTTCCACCATAATAATAGTCTTTTTCTAAATGATAACTCCAAGAATTTGCTTTGTGTAAATCTCCCTTTCCAATTTCAGAAACATTTACATTTGTTATACCAGTATATTTTGAGCTATCTGTTTTAAAAACTTTATATAATGTATTTGTTGAAGATATGTCTATATCCCAAGTTTCGGTTACATCCATACTTCCGTCTGAATTTATTTGAGCTTCAAAGTCTAAATTGTTTAAATTTAATCCTGCATTTGATTTTGTTGTTAGTGCAAATAATATGAATACGACAAATGCTAGCACAAATAATGTTTTTTTACTCTTCATAGTTATTCTCCTTTATATAAATTGTAATTTATCTGAGTATTTATATGCAAATTTGGAATGTAGGGGCGATTTT
>OIYS01001043.1_pt1 | contig 15618 bp, 12 predicted proteins | sample 1588271 | NCBI WGS metagenome assembly OIYS01 (sample SAMN03283286) | human gut metagenome | biome: human-associated habitat; material: feces | host: Homo sapiens | place: Peru | collected 2012
CAGTACAGAGTACGAGCGGTGAGGGTAATTCATTCCGGGCGTTTTTAACATCCCCTAACGTGTCGATTTTACGTCAAAAGCCTTAACCCTGTTCTCGTCGAGTATGATATTAGTGTGACCGTAGAGCGTATTCTGAACCTCCTGCGCGGCAAGCGGATAGTCTACTACCCAGATCCAGACGCTGTCGCCGTGAGTCGTGTACGGCTGTCTCGCGTCCTCGGCGGGAGCCTCCATAGAAACTATCTCGAAATCGTACCACTTGTTTAAAATCGCGGTGGTTCCGAGCGTTATTATCTTAGAAACGGAGCAGTCGGTTCTGACATACGAACAGAGAGTTTTAACAACGCCGTCAAGCTGGGAGAGCGTAAGATTTTTCGACTTATTGATAAGAGCGGTGATAACCTTTCGCTGATTTTCCGTACGCTGAATATCGCCCGATGAATAAATTTTTCTCATTCTCGAGAAATAAAGAGCCTGCTCGCCGTTAAGAAGAACGTTTTCGCCGACGGGTACGCTTATATTCGCATAATCGTAAATTCCGTTTGCCTCTCTCTGCGTCACGTCGAGATTAACTCCGCCGACCTCGTCGATAACCTTTTCGAACGCCGTAAAGTCGACAGCCGCGTAGTAATCTATTTTGATTTTATAGTTATTTTCAACTGCGTCGACGAGATATTTGGGGCCTCCGTTGCCGTAAGCCGCGTTTATCTTGGACGTTTTCGGTCCGTACGCCGTGTTGAAATACGTATAGCTGTCTCTGAAAAGAGAGCAGAGCGTTATCTTCTTGGTCTCATTGTTAATCGAAACTATCATCATAACGTCGGAGTTGCCCGAGCCTACGCCGTCGAACGTATCAAGACCTATAAGAAGTACGTTCATGACGTGCTTGCTTGTAAGATGCTCGCCGCCGTTTGTGTACCAATCGGCAAGCAAATCGTTTAAGTTGTCGTTCTGCTGCATGGCAATCATGTCCGCCGCGTTCTGACTGTTATCCTCGTCCCTGAAAAGGAAATCCTCGCTGTACTGACCCGTTACGTCGTCGATTCCGTCGTCGATATCGAGATCCTTCGTATATCTTAACACGAAATGCGCCGCGATAACGCCTAAAAATACGAGTATAACGACAATGACCGCTATAACTACTGATGATTTTTTAACCTTCTTTTTACGTTTTTCTCCGCCGTCCCCGTCCGGGATAACGCCGATTACGTCCTTGTTTTTTTTGTCCATAAAATTCTCCGCTGACAGAATAATCCGCACACCCCGGATTATTGATTATAATGAATAATGTCGGTAAGCTCCGAACGCGGGTTTAAAATTAAAATCAAATCCGCGCCCGGTTATGTTTTTTAATCCTGAGATTCGTTATCTTGAGAAACGGTTTCGTTTGATTCGTCTGTATAATTTTCCGAATCCGTATCGCTTTCCGCGTTTTCGTCGCGTTCAAGGCACGTCATGGTTATGACTCTCTGGTCGTCGCCGACCTTCATAACCCGTACACCCTTTGACGGACGGGAGAATACGCTTATCGAATCGGACGGAATTCTTATTATAATACCGTCCGACGAAATCAGAATAATATCCTCGTCGCCCGATACTATTCTGACCGCCGCTACGTCGCCGTATTCCGCGGTACGGTAATTTATAAGACCGAGACCGCCTCTGTTCTGAATTCTGTAATCGGTAATCTCGCTTCGTCTGCCGTAGCCCGTTTCGCTGACGGTGAGAACGTAACAATTCTCTTTTATAACATCCGCGCCCGCGATTTCGTCGCCGTCTTTAAGATTTATGGCTCTGACTCCGCGCGCCGTTCTGCCTATTACTCTGGCATCGTTCTCGTTAAAGCGGATGCACATTCCCTTCTTCGTAGCGAGGAATATATCGTCCTCTCCCGTTGTTGCGGAAACGTGGATAAGCTCGTCGTCATCATCAAGCGTTATTGCTATGACTCCGCTCTTTCTTATATTGTTATAAGCGGAAATTTCGCTTCTCTTGACAATACCCTTCTTAGTAAACATACACAGGTATTTAAGGCTTTCGTCCTGCTCTCTGGGAACTCTGATGATAGCCGTTATCTTCTCCTCGCTTTCGAGCGGAAGAATGTTTACTATATTCATACCCTTGCTGATACGGCTGCCCTCGGCTATTTCGTACGCCTTAATGCGGTATGTCTTTCCCTTTGAAGTAAAGAACATTACATAGTCGTGAGTCGAGCAGTTTATAATCGTATCGACGATATCGTCCTCACGGCGGGTCATGCCCTTAATACCCTTGCCGCCTCTGCGCTGGCTCTTGTATTCGTCGGCGGGCATACGCTTGATGTAGCCCATCTCGGTCATTGTAAGAACGCAGTCCTCAACGGGGATAAGATCCTCAATGTCGACCTCGCCCGAAACGTTCTGAATCTCCGTGCGTCTGTCGTCTCCGAATTTTTCTTTAATAACGGCAAGCTCGCTCTTTATAATTTCAAGAACCTTTTCTCTCGATGAAAGAATCGCGCGGTACTCGTCTATTTTAGCCTTTAAATCAGCCATTTCGTCGTCGAGCTTCTGTCTTTCAAGACCGGTAAGCTGTCCTAAACGCATCTGAACGATGTGCGTCGCCTGAATTTCGTCGAACGCGAAGTTCTCCATAAGGGCGGTTTTTCCCTCGGCTACGCTCTTTGAAGCCTTTAATACGGCGATAACCTCGTCGATAATATCGAGAGCCTTTATTAATGCCTCGACGATATGCGCTCTGGCTTCGGCCTTTTTAAGTCTGAAAGCGGTTCGTCTCGTTATTACGTTGCACTGATGGTCTATGTAATATTCGAGAATCTGTTTTAAATTCAATATTTTAGGCTCGCCGTTGACAAGCGCAAGAAGTATAACGCCGAACGTATCCTGTAACTGGGTGTACGAATAAAGCTGATTTAATACGACCCGGGGATTTGCGTCCCTTTTAAGGTCGATAACCATATTCATGCCCTCGCGGTTTGAATAATCGTTGATGTCGGAAATACCCTCTATCTTCTTATCCTTAACAAGCTCCGCAATCTTTTCGATAAGGCGCGCCTTGTTGACCTGGTAGGGAAGCTCGGTTACGACAATCTGATACTTATCGTGCTTGCCCTCGACGATTTCGCATCTCGCCCTGACCGTTACCTTGCCTCTGCCCGTCGCATAGGCGGCTCTGATTCCCGAATATCCCATAATAATGCCCGCAGTCGGGAAATCGGGTCCCTTGATATGCTCCATAATCTCGGGGAGAGTTGCGTCGGGGTTATCCATAACGCAGTTTATTCCGTCGATAACCTCTCTTAAATTATGAGGGGGGATATTAGTCGCCATACCGACCGCGATACCCGACGAGCCGTTGACGAGCAGGTTCGGGAATTTCGAGGGCAGAACGACGGGCTCCTTGAGTCGGTCGTCGTAGTTCGGTATAAAGTCAACCGTGTCCTCGTCTATATTCGAAAGCATTTCGAGAGTCATTTTGCTCATTCGAGACTCCGTATAACGGTAAGCAGCCGGGGGATCTCCGTCGACAGAACCGAAGTTACCGTGACCGTCGACGAGCATGTATCTCATAGAGAAATCCTGCGCGAGTCTGACCATTGCGTCATATACCGACGCGTCGCCGTGGGGATGGTAGCGGCCGAGAACCGCACCGACCGTGTCCGCGCACTTACGGTAAGCCTTGTCGGGCATGAGTCCGTTTTCGTACATCGTATAGAGTATACGTCTGTGTACGGGTTTGAGTCCGTCCCTGACGTCGGGAAGCGCTCTCGACGTTATAACGGACATCGAGTAGTCGAGGAATGACTTTCTCATTTCCTTATTGATATCGACGTTTATAATCTTTCCCGCGTCACCGCTGTCCACAACGGGTATGTCGTCGTCGTGAACCGTAAGATTATCATTGTCGAATACGTTAAAATTATCGTCCATTTATTTCACCGTCATTCCGTTTAAATATCGAGATTCTGAACGTATTTTGCGTTCTTTTCTATAAATTCGCGTCTGGGTTCGACTCTGTCGCCCATTAATATCGAGAATGTCTCGTCCGCTTCGATTGCGTCCTCCAGCGTGACGCGGAGCATTGTCCTCGTTTCGGGATTCATTGTCGTTTCCCAAAGCTGTTCGGAGTCCATCTCACCTAAGCCCTTGTAACGCTGTGTGTCGCAGCCCTGTCCGAGTTCGGCAAGCTTCGCGTCGCGTTCCTCGTCGGAAAAAGCGTAGAAATGCTTTTTATTCTTCGTAATTCTGTAAAGCGGGGGCTGGGCTATATAAACGTAGCCGTTGTCTATGAGCGGACGCATATATCTGAAAAAGAACGTGAGAAGAAGCGTTCTGATATGTGCGCCGTCGACGTCCGCATCCGCCATTATAACTATCTTATGATATCTTAATTTATTAATATCGAAATCCTCGTCGATTCCGGCACCGAGAGCCAATACGACGGGTTCAAGCTTATCATTGCCGAGAACCTTGTCTATTCTGACCTTTTCAACGTTGAGCATTTTGCCCCACAGGGGGAGAATCGCCTGAATGTTTCTGTCGCGTCCGCCCTTAGCCGAACCGCCTGCCGAATCACCCTCGACTATAAATATTTCGGTATTCTCGGGGTTTTTGTCCGTACAGTCTGCAAGCTTGCCGGGAAGCGAGTTTCCGCTTAACGCGGTCTTTCTTCTTGCGACCTCGCGGGCTTTTCTGGCTGCCTCTCTGGCTCTTGAAGCCTCGAGCGTTTTATTGAATATCAGTCTTGCGACGGACGGATTTTCCTCAAAGTACGTCATCATCTTATCATAAAGCATTTTTGAAACTATCTGCTTTACGTCGGTGTTTCCGAGCTTCGCTTTTGTCTGTCCCTCAAACTGAGCCTCGGTAAGCTTAACGCTTATGACCGCGACGAGTCCCTCTCTTACGTCGTCTCCGCTTAATTTTTTATCCGCTTCTTTTAAAAGATTGTATTTTTTTCCGTAGTCGTTGAATACCTTTGTAAGCGCGATTTTAAAACCGTCCTCGTGCGTACCGCCGTCGGTGGTTCTTACGTTGTTTGCAAAGCTCAAAATCGACTCGTTATAGCCGTCGTTGTACTGCATTGCAACCTCTGCGCTTCTGTCGCCGACAACGGTCGAGAAATGCATGGGCTTGTCCTGAATCGGAGTCAGTCCCGCACTGTTCGTATTGAATTCAACGAAGCTCGAAATACCGCCCTCGTAGCAGTAGACCTCTTCGACGGGGTTTTCGTCGTCTCTTAAATCGCTTAACGTGATTTTAAGTCCCGCGTTTAAAAACGCCTGCTCTCTCATACGTCTTTGAAGCACGCCGAATTCGTAAACGGTAGTCTCCGTGAATATTTCGGGATCTGCCTTGAATCTGACAAGAGTTCCGGTCTCGTCGGTGTCGCCGATTATTTTCAGCTCCGACGCAATATTTCCGCGCGTGAATCTCTGCTTGTGAATGTGTCCGTCGCGCGAAACCTCTACCTCGAACCACTCAGACAAAGCGTTAACTACGGACGAACCTACGCCGTGCAGACCGCCCGATACCTTATATCCGCTTCCGCCGAATTTACCGCCGGCATGAAGAACGGTCAGAACGACGGTAACAGCGGGAAGTCCCTGCTGTTCGTTGATATCTACGGGAATTCCTCGTCCGTTATCCCTGACCTCAATGATATCTCCGGGGAGAATATTGACCTCGATATGCGTACAGTAACCCGCCAATGCCTCGTCTATCGAGTTGTCGACAATTTCGTATACAAGATGATGAAGACCCCTCGGACCGGTGGAACCGATATACATTCCCGGTCTTTTTCTTACAGCCTCCAGACCCTCGAGAACCTGGATCTGATCCGCGCCGTATTTGTCATGAACAACCGTGTCCATGACCTCGGTGCCGTCGGGCTCTGTTATAATGTCGATTTTGTTTTCAAGCTCGTCCAAAAAAAACAACGTCCTTTCCTGAAAGGGAGCATTTCCCCGCGGGTAAAATTCATATCCCGCGTTATGTTATTGAATATATAATATATAAATTTAAACGTTAAATTTCTAAAAATTTTTCTTTTCGAGTCTCTTAATGAGAGTCGGAACGGCAGGCTGAGCAATATATACCTTCCTGCCTTTTTTCTTATCCTCTGTCACGGTGAAAGACTTCGGCAGTTCGTCGGAAACGTTTACTACATCGCCGTCCTTCTGCGCCTTATTAAGATAGTCGCGCGTGCTTTTCATGACGGTGGAATTATCAAGGTCGAAGATTCCTATGACCGAATCCGTCCTTATAACCGTTGACTGACCGAGATGCAGATACATTTTACTTTAAAACCTTTCCCGACTGAATATGAAACGTCTTTCCCGAGCATAATCTCATTACGCTCGACGGCTCACAGCACGTTATCAGAACCTGCCTGTCCTTTATATTGTTAAGAATATAATTCTGTCTTTTTACGTCAAGCTCGCTCATAACGTCGTCGAGCAGAATTACGGGCTGTTCGCCGTTGTATTCGGCTAAAAGCTCCGCTTCGCCGAGTTTCATGGCAAGAGCCGCGCTCCTCTGCTGACCCTGCGAGCCGAAATTTCTCGCAGGGACGGAATTTATAAGAATCTCAACGTCGTCCCTGTGCGCTCCGACAGACGCGCAGCAGAACCGCCTGTCCTCGCTCTCGCATATTTTTAATAAATTAATAAAATATTTCTTCGTCATTTCTTTGTCCGACGAATAGCCGAACGGCATTTTGACTTTGTATGTGAGCTTCAGCTCTTCCGTATCGGACGAAAGACCCGAATATATAACGGAGGTTTTTTCATTTAAAGACTCGATATATTTTTTTCTCTCATCGGAGATAATGCACGAATACTCCGCGAGACGGTCGTTCCACACGTCGAGCATTTCGTAAAGCTCCGGGTGGTATTTCAAATCCTTTAAAAAAGAATTGCGCTGTAACAGCGTTTTATTGTATTCGCTTAAAAGAGAGGAATATCCGATTATCTTTCGGCACAGCGCGATATCGCAGAATTTCCGTCTTTCAGCAGGCGAACCGCTGACCAAAGATAAATACGACGGGGAAAACACGACGCATCCGAGCGCGCCGATAAGCTCCGAATTCGACTTTTTTATAACGGAATTGAGCTTTATGCGCTTGTTTTGCGAGTAAATTAAAGATATATCCTGCTCTCTTTTCTGCGCGTAAAAATCAACGTCGATTTTAGCGAAATCGCTCCCGAATTTTATAAATTCCTTTTCACGCGACTTTCGAAAGCTTTTGAATCCTCCGCACAGCCATACGGCTTCGAGAATATTCGTCTTGCCCTGTCCGTTCTCGCCGAATATTATGTTTACGCCGTCGTCGAAATTAAGCTGTGCGTTTTCTATATTTCTGAAATTTAGTAAAGACAGAGATGTAACTTTCATCTTTTTTTAATTATAAAATATAAGTTTTCGTATTCGATTCTGTCGCCGTCTCTTAATTTCTTACCCCTTTGCAGACACTCCTCGCCGTTTACGAATATTTCGCCCTCTGTAATCAGAATCTTTGCGTGACCGCCGGTCTCGGCGATATCGCACAGCTTCAGCGCGGAGTCAAGCTTTATAAAATCGGTGTCTATATAAATTTCCTTTTCCCTGCGTTTTACGGCTTTAACTTTAATAACTTTCATATATTTATCATCCGTTCAGCCTTACGGGCAGTATGAGATATGTGTACGAGTCGCCGACGGTCGGCACTATACATACGGGCGAGAGGGGACTTACTATCGTCATCAGAACCTCGTCGTCCTCGCTCGCTCTTAATGCGTCGAGAACATAGCGCGCCTGAATTCCTATGCACGTATCGTCTCCGTCAATTGAAACGTCGACCCTGTCGTTTGCCGCGCCCAGAGCCGTCGCGGTCGAAATTCTCGCCTCTCCGTTTCGAAATTCCATTTTTAAAGGAGCCTTGAATCTGTCGGTGATGATGAGCGAAACGCGTTCGACCGATTCTATCATATCCTTTGACTTGATTCTGACGACCGTATTTCTCTCGGTTGTAAGAATCGCGGTATAATTCATGAATTCGCCGTCAAGAAGTCTCGAAACGACGGTGTAGCCCTCTATATTAAATATAATATGCTGTCTGCCGAGCCCGATTTTTACGAAATTATCCGTATCGGGTATGAGCTTGATAACCTCTGCCAGCGTTTTCGCGGGGACGACGAAGTTTAAATTCTCGCCGTTATATTCGATAAATTCTTTTCTTATAGCAAGGCGGTGAGCGTCGATTGCTACCAATTTAAGCTCTCCGGGACTTACCTCGAATTTAATGCCCCTCATGATCATTCTGATATCGTTGAGTGAGACGGAGAAAATAGTCTTTCTGACCATATCCTTTAAAACGGACTGCGAAACGGTCAGCTCCTTGCCGTTTATGATTGTGGGAAGCTCGGGATAATCCTTGGGATTGATGCCCGTCATGAAATACTCGATGTCTCCGCAGTAAATTTTACACTGTAATTTATCGTCGACCTCCAGTATAACGTCCTCATAGGGAATGTGCTTTATAATGTCGCAGAATGTACGCGCATTTATAATTACCGTGCCCTCCTCGACGACGTTAGCCTCTATTACGGTGCTGATTCCTATTTCGAGGTCGTAGCCCGTCATTTTAAGTCCGTTCTCCTGCGTTTTTATGAGTATACCCTCTAAAACAGGCATGCTCGTTTTTGTGACGACCGCTTTTTGAACATTTAAAGCGGCTTCGCAGAGTACGGATGTTTTGCAAATTACTTTCATTTCGTCTCACCTTGGCTATATATAATATCATAGAATATACTTTTGGGTAGTAGCAGTTGCAGTAGGCAGTATTCAAACTGTTCAAATCTAAAATATCCCTTTGTTTTTCAACGCTTTACCCCTGTTTTTTTTAGACCCTGTCAACGATTAAAACAAGTTCAAAACACGAAGTTTTGATTTGTCTGTTTTTTGCCGAAAAACCGCGGTTTAAAAACCGATGTTCAAAATCAAAACTTGTTCAAAACTTTTAAGGTAAAAAAAATATAAGATTTAACCCTTTATCCGCCGTTTCTGAAGTTGTTTATAAGAGAATGAACGCTCGTTTTGTACGTCGGGTCCTTCTTTATACGCTCCTCGACAACGTCTATCGAATGTTTTATCGTCGAATGTTTCTTTCCGCCGAAATAGCTTCCGATATTTTCGAGCGAAACGCCCGTGACCTCTCTTATAATGTATATGGCTTCGTTTCTTGCGTTCTTTATATTAGCGTCTCTCTTTTCGGACGTTACGTCCTCTTTCGTCGTGTCGTATTTGTCCGCTATCTCCTCGATAATTTCCTCTACAACGGTCGATACGGGGCGGGTGTCGGTCGCTATATCCTTTATAATGTCCTGTATAAGAGACATTGTCGGCTCGATTCCGTGAAGCGACTGCATTGCCGCGATCTTCTTTACTGTGCCTTCTATCTGTCTTATATTGTCCTTGATTTTTTCGGCTATGTAATTGGTTATCTGGGGCGAAAGTCTTAATCCTAAATCCTCCGCTTTCTTAATAACGATAGCCGTTCTCGTCTCAATGTCGGGAGAGTGAATGTCCGCTGTCAGTCCGCTTTCGAATCGTGTTTTGATTCGCTCGTCAAGGTTCTCTATTTCCTTGGGAGGACGGTCGGATGTGAGAACTATCTGCTTGCCGTTGTTTACAAGCTCGTTGAACGTGTGGAAGAATTCCTCCTGTGTGGAAACCTTCTTTTTAATAAATTGTATATCGTCTATAAAAAGAGCGTCGACGTTTCTGTACTTTTCTCTGAACGCCGCCATGTCCTTATTCGTTATACACGCGATAAATTCGTTCATGAACTTTTCACTCGTCGTATATAATATATTGATTCCGGGGTTTCTCTTTTTAAACTGGTCGCGTATTGCGAGCATTAAGTGGGTTTTTCCCAGTCCGCTCCTGCCGTATATAAATAAAGGATTATATACCGCGCCCGGCTGCGAGGTCGCGACTCTCCACGACGCGGCGTGAGCGTACTTGTTCGACTCGCCGACTATGAAGTTATCAAACGTGTAGCTCGTCATGTACGGAGTGAATGAGCTTTCCTCCTGTGTAAAAGAGTCGGTATGAACCGTTTCTTTCTTTTCGGGTTCCTCGGGCTTTGTCTCCGTTTTTTCGGGTTCGGGCTTTGTCTCCGCCTTTTTCTTTTCGTTTTCAAGAATTGTCGGGTCTACCTCGAACGTGATGTCTATGTCGAATCCGAGCGTCTCTTCGAACGCCTTTTTAAAAGTGTCCGCAAATTTGTTTTTAAGTATCGAATTTCTGAATTCGTTGCATGAAACTATCGTGACCGTTCCGTCGCTGTATCTTGCGTCGGAAATCGTCATAATCCACGACTTGTATGAAGTTTCGGACATTGTGTTTCTGCAGTATTCGCAGACCTCTCTCCATACTTCCTCAAAAGATTCCATTAACCGTTTCCCTTTCCTTTTCCTCGTCTGTCCGCGTCCGATATTGAAAAGACGTTTTTTTGCCCTGAATTTCGAAAAATCGTCTCCGACGCGTAATAATCATGTTTTTGCCGTCAGGTATGATTTATTACTTTGTATATAAAAATGTCTCCTGCCGCGTTTAAAACGCATTTTCACACATACTACATTTTAACACGAAAATAATAATTAATCAATACGCATATAAACAAAATATTTAAATATACCCGATTTTTACATTCTATCATGCTGCAAAGACTTGTTTTGCCGAGCGTTATGATATTATTTTCTCCGAAACATTCTGAATATCTGATTTTGATTGTGTTTCGTGAGATTTATATATTATAGTATATATTTTTTATTTCCGTAATCCCTGCGGATATATGATGATTTGGTGAGATGTTATTTTTATTATATTTTGTCGAAATTTTTATATAAACTCTTTACAAAATATATTTTTTACCGTAAAATAAAAAAAGTCCGCGAATAATAATATATTCGTGAACCCCGGAGTTGTCTATAAACGGTAGGCGGTTTACCCTTTTTTTTCATTTGTGAAAAGAGGGAATTTGCTCTCTTTTCTTTAAAATGAAAGGAGGGTGATATTATGGCAGATGCTGCTTTATTTTTGGCTGTTTTATTACTTTTAGTAATAACTATCTACATAATAATAAAAAAATAACCGCCCGCATATATCCCTGAAAGCGACGGTTATTTTAATAACTGCTAAGGGATAAATCGTCTATCGGACAGCTCCCTGTATCTATATTATATATGATAAAAATGCTTTTGTCAATATTTATTTGTCAATATATGGGTAAAAAATTTTTTTATATTACATATTATTATAAAACAGAGGTTTTTTATGTTTATTTCACGTGAATTACTCCTTTCTTCAGCGTCTTTCTTCGGAGTTGAATTAACCGATGATCAGGTCGATATGTTCGATTCATACGCTGTTATGCTTCGCGATTATAACGAAAAGGTTAATCTGACAGCCATTACCGATCCCGACGGTATTGTTATAAAGCATTTTGCCGATTCTCTTGCGCTGTTTAAGTACGCCGAGATTAAGAACGGTATTAAGATTGCAGATGTCGGTACGGGCGCCGGCTTCCCGGGTTCCGCTCTCCTTATTGCCGATAATTCACTCAAAGTCACCATGTTTGACGCGGTTAATAAGAAGCTTGATTTTATTAGATTCGCCCTTAGTGAACTCGGACTTTCCGCCGATGTTGCCCATATCAGAGCCGAGGATGCCGGCAGAAAAAAAGAATACCGTGAGAGCTTCGATTTGGTTACCGCTCGTGCTGTCGCTCAGCTTCGCGTTCTTTCGGAGTACTGCGTACCTCTCGTAAAGGTCGGAGGTGTTTTTGCGTCTATGAAAGGCGAGATTTCCGACGAGGAAAAACAGACCGGTCTGTCCGCTCTTAATAATATCGGGATGAAAATATATGATACCGTAAGCTATAATATTCCTACCGGCGAAGCGAGAAATATATTTTTATCAAAAAAGATATCGCATACTTCGCCGAAATATCCGCGTAACACTGCTCAAATATCAAAAAAGCCCCTTTAACTGCAAAATAATTTAAAATTTTATATACTAAATTCCCTAAATTTTACAAATCTGATGTGTTATTATCTGTATCGAAATAACATATCGGATTATTTTTTAAGGGGGTTTTTTATTGATTTTCAGAAACAGAAATTCGGAGTGCATCATTTATGTTTCGCCTTATAATATAGAGCCTAATCCGTATCAGCCGAGAAAGAATTTCGACTATGATTCACTGTATTCTCTTTCAGAATCGATAAAAAGCAGCGGAGTTTTACAGCCCCTTATCGTCCGAGATTTAGGTAATAATTCGTACGAATTGATTTCCGGTGAAAGACGTTTGCGCGCCTCTAAAATTGCGGGACTTTCTGTTGTTCCCTGTCTTGTAAAGAACGTTGATGTTAAGGACAGTGCAATGTTTGCAATACTTGAAAATTTACAGAGAGAGGATCTTAATTTTTTTGAAGAAGCCGAATCCCTGCTTAAATTAATGCAAGATTTCGGTTTTACCCAGTCCGATATAGGCAAAAAACTCGGTAAAAGCCAGTCGTCCTTATCAAATAAAATAAGACTTCTGAAAATCCCCGCAGATTTAAGAGTTGTTATTATTGAAAATGCATTGACAGAACGCCATGCCCGCACCTTAATAAAACTCGGCGATACGGATATTATGAAAAAGGCACTTAAATATATTATTGAAAATAAATTAAATGTCTCGCAGACCGAGAAATATATTGAGTCTCTTTTAAACGATAGTAAATCGGTTTCGAATAAACCTAAGCTTCGTATGCTTACAGATGTCAGACTTTTTATCAATTCTATTACGCAGGCGGTTAATACAATGACTGACGCCGGAATTGACGCAGACTTAAAACGCACCGAAGACGAGAACCGTATATATTTTACCGTTACGATAGATAAATCAAAAAAGGTTTATAATTCAGTTTCATAAGTGATTCGTCACTTTTGAATATATGCCCATATCTTTCTCTTTCACACCCACATCCGACAGAAAGCGACGAGTCGTTCGATTCGCCGCTTTTTGTCATTATATAAATGTTTCACGTGAAACATTAGGTTATTATTGTTTTTATGACTTCGTCCGTGTAAACGTTTAATTTGTCAAAGTCCATTGCTTCAATATAATTCGATTCCAATTTATCATGCAGTTCTTTTGCTTTCTTTAAATGCTCCGAGGCAGTATTGAGCGCGTTAAACCTCGCCTTTAATGCGGATTTAAGAGTCTCGCTCTCCCCCGCCGTTATGGTTTTATAAAATCTTGAGGTATGAATGCATTTATTATCAGTATCAATATTAAAACCGTAGTTATCTGTCACGTATGCTTTCTTTATTTCGGGTATTATAATATGTTCACACGTATTTAACGGATCGATAAATGATTTACATTTAATTATGTCTTTTCTCTGCCTTGAATAGAATGATGCCATTTCATTAACTATTATCGGGGCTAAAACTGAGTAATCATCTTTAAATACCGTAATATCGTCGCATTGGTCATATAATGAATCCTTATGAAATACTATTCCTTTCGGAGTTAACGCGTCAATTAACCTTGTTTTAATTATAGGTGTATTATTTATATTTGTTTCAGACGCGTTCTTTCTCATTTCTCTTAATATAAATCTCTTCAGCTTTGCCGTATCTGTATTATTTAAAACCGTTCTGCTTATTTCACTCTGAATTATCTGCCCGGCTTTAATATATCTGACGCATTTCGCATGTTCGGCGGATATTAATGTGGAATATTTAATAATTTCTTCTCTGTTTTTCTTTAATATATTCTTATTCCAATAATCGTTTAATATAATCAGATGTTCGACTGCTCCGGGAAACTTAGGTTCCAGAACGTGCGGAGGCGTGCCGTCTGCTATCGCAATTTTCATTTTATTAAATATTACTCCGTCGAGGCTTTCGGGATCCGATGAACAGTATATCTTTTCATATTCGGCTCCCCTTTTATCCGCCCTGTCGCACAGCTTTTTCATCAGCGTTGACTTTCCTGTTCCCGGACCTCCTTTTATTATATACAAAGTCCAACCGTCGTAAGGGTCGAATAACTCATTAAAAAGAGAAATAAAACCGTCCGCACTGTTACATCCTAAAAAATAACTTTGAGACATAATAGAATCCTCCCGAATTAATATTACATAATATATTATTCAAGAATTTTAAAAGTGTTACATGTTTCACGTGAAACAATGTTATAAATTTTACATAACAGTAAAAATAAAACAGGCGATTCCGTCCTATAAGAACCGCCTATATTATATACAATTATATATATGCGCATTCGGCGTAAAATTAACTGTTAAATACAGAATCTGTGACTGCCTATTACCGTGACGACCTTTCTGGAAAGAATCCATTTGTTTGTGGTTTTTGCGGGATTGTAATAGTAAATGGCTCCCCCGCTCGGATCCCATCCGTTTATAGCAGCCTGCGCCGCCTTTTTAGCTGTGGATGAAGGTTCGACTCTCCAGTTGCTGTCCGTCACGCAGTCAAACGCGCCTTTTTGATATATAACTCCCGAAACAGTGTTCGGAAACGACGGGTGTTTTACTCTGTTGAGTATTACCGCGCCGACAGCGACCTGACCGGTGTACGACTCCCCTCTCGCTTCGCCGGCTATAACTTTTGCAAGCAGATAAACGTCGTTGGAGCTGTATGATGAATTCGAAGACGCCGACGATGAACCCAGACCCAAATATAACAGAGTTTTAGGCCCCGCAATTCCGTCGGCTGTAATTCCGCAGTTTTTCTGAAATTTGATTACCGCGTTTTTCGTCCGAGTCCCGTATATACCGTCGACCGAACCGGTGTAATATCCGAGCTGTTTTAATTTATTCTGAACGTTTCTGACTTCGGTTCCTCTGCTGCCCAGCTGTGACAAAACTCCGATCGGGTTTTTGTTGTCGTTTGTTTCGGCGTATTGAAAAATAAAGGTCATTGTAACGGCCAATAAAATTATAATAAAAATCTGCCATGTTTTCTTTGCTCCGGATTTTATTTTTGCTTTCATATATAGATAAACTCCTCTCGGAAATAATAATTACAATGTTATTTTATCCTCGATTTCGAATACTACTTATATGAAAATAGTGGTTAAAATGTATGGTTTATACTATATATTGTATAGGTAAAAAAATGTTATCGAGAATTAAAAATTTTTTAAAAAAAGGTGTTGACAAGCAAAAAAAAGTGTGGTAATATATGCAAGCCGTTTGAGGAGAGGATAACCTCGCAGAACGCAGGAAACCTTGGATTGAGCGGAAAGAAAAAAAGTTAAAAAAACACTTGACAAGCAGTTTCCGATATGATATAATAGCGGAGCACTTGAAAAGAGTGCAACGGACCTTGAAAATTAAACAACGACAAACAATAAAGTACCCTGAAATTTTTTTGTAGATTTTAGATAAAATTTGCAGCAGTAATTTCCGAGTAATATCGAGAAATGATAAAGTCAGCAATGACGAAATGAGTGAATTAAAAGCTCTGAGAGATTGGTACAGCTTCGGCTGTGTTAATACAATTTTTTAGAGAGTTTGATCCTGGCTCAGGACGAACGCTGGCGGCGTGCCTAACACAT
>OIYS01001045.1_pt1 | contig 15612 bp, 18 predicted proteins | sample 1588271 | NCBI WGS metagenome assembly OIYS01 (sample SAMN03283286) | human gut metagenome | biome: human-associated habitat; material: feces | host: Homo sapiens | place: Peru | collected 2012
AAAATAAGATTTGACAATGCCAGATATAACACAGACAGGAGGGAGGAGGACAGTGTCAGAGCACACAACTGAAAATGAGGAGCGTAGAGCGAGAGGAAACAACATACAACAAGGAGCATGGGAGTGGATGATTATAAAGGTCCTATTCCGCTAGAACAATACAGGAGGGTGTTGCATGTTGTTCGCTTTGTGTTTTGTGAAATATTCTGATAGAAAAAATTTTTTTAAATAGAATAATAAAAGTTTGAACAAATATATTATAAAGGTATGTTTGATAATTGTGAAAAATTCTGATAGAAAAAATTTTTTTAAATAGAATTAAAACAGTACTAACAATACAATATAGATAATTTTAAAGGTGGTGATACTATTAGCGACGCACTTCCCTGGATAATCCTGGGAATAATTGAGCTCTTTATATTTTGGCTGTGGAATTCAGCAAATAGAGAATAGAGCCCGAAAATTGGCAAATTTCGCGTTTTTCATTTTGCCAGTTGTAATTATTAGCCCTAAAAGGCGAAAATGCGAAAATGGTCCCTTTTTGGACCTCAAATTTGAAAACTACGAGACGGATAAACTCGACAAACCAGAAAAGGAATAAATAAAATGATAGAAATTTACAATCAAGAACCTTACGAAATTAAGGCAAGCAGAGAATTAAAGAAGGAATTGAATGACAAAATAAGGGAAAAAGTAGCCTTATATATTTGGCATATTGCAGACGAGGCAAGAGCTTACGGGTTAAATTTAGATATTTCAGCGGGTATATTAGCCAGCGAGAGAGTAGCCCTATATTTTACAGATAGAAATACCGGCGCAATGTTTGACACTGCTGCCTTTCCTTTAGCTCTTTATATAGCTCCATGTTTCAAATATGGCGAAGGGTATGAAGTTACTGGAATAGTAAGCATTGAAATACAACCCGCAGACGTAGATAATTGGGAAGAATATTTTAAAATATTCAACCGCGTAAAAGGTTGCCTTTCATTCCTTCCAAAAGCGAGAGGAGTCTGCTAATGTATAACAAAAATAAAAAAACAGAAAAAGGGGCAAACTATGCCCCTGAAATGATTAGAATAAAATTAAAGAAAAGAAGAGGCGACGGCTTCGATATTTATGAAACCACCAGCCTCGGCTATTTAATAGCTGTTTATTTTGATAATTCAGAAACGGCTAAACTTGTGAGAGAGGGCGGCGAGCTCTTTCTAATATATGACAGGACTAAAGCCCGCCTTTTAATAAATGAAAAGGGCTTTATATATTTACAAATTAAATAAAGGAGATTTTAAAAATATGAAAAATAACAATTTAACAAACCAATTAAAAGAAAATTCACAAGCTCAATATAATAAGGTAATTATTGCATTGAGTACAGTAGCGTATAATGTAACGGAACAGCTTGAAATTGAAGCAGAAATTAAATTTTTTACAGATCTAGAGCCAACTATAAAAATAGAGGACGGCCGAGATGTATGGCGTTGGAATGGTGTGTTTTTATTTATAGGCAAGAACTTCAAAGGATCAGCACCTTTCACAGTATTACAACGAAAATATAAAAAACAAATACTTCACACTTTTGAAGTTGATGGAATTAATTACGAAAATCCTGCACTTAAGTGGGCAAATGGTTGGAGCGATGTAGTAGAATACCTAAAAGGTAAAATATTAGAAGAATATGTTAAAAGTTTAGATTTTTATGAAAGAGTAAAATATTACGAAAAAAGAAAGGAAATAATAAAAATGAAACAAAAAGCAAAAAATCAAGATTATATTATTAGAGTTATTGGAGATTTTAAAGATGGGGGACAAATAGAAGACTGGGGAGAAATGGATTTTAATAGCGTTGAAGAAGCAATTAAATACCTAGGAATGAGAAGAGAAAGCATTAAAGAAGCTGAGAAGGCACTAAATGGCGAACGTGATACGTTTGCGGGATTAGTTTGGAAAAAAATAAGTTATAGAAAGGGATTAAAATAATGAGCAGAATAGAAAAAGCTATTAATTTAGTTGAAGTGTTAGAAAATGGCACAATATTAGATAAAGAAGGCAAAGAATTAAAGCGATATATTTGCAAAAATGGTTACTGTTATATAATGCTGCCAGGTATTGGATTTATTCCAGTGCATCAATTGGTAGCATTTAAATACTTAGAAAAAACGGGATTAAATCCCGACGGTACTCCAATAGTTGGAGCTTACCAGGTTAATCATAAAGATGAAGATAAAACAAACAACAAAAAAGAAAACCTTGAGTGGTGTGATCGCTCTTATAATTTAAAATATAGCGGAGTTAGAAAAAACAGGGAAGACCTTTCTAAGCCAGTACTCGCATACGACGCAAAAAGTGGAAATTATCACGTTTATCCATCATTGAGAGAAGCCGCAAGAAGCAGCGGCGTACATGCTTCAAGATTACACAGATATATATACAACGAAAAATTATTTTACGGTATATATTTGAGATATTTAGGAAATGATACAGAAGAGGAAGCCATTAAAAAAGCCTCTCTCTACTGTTCTAATTTGTAAAACTAGCATTTTTAAATAGTTTGAAGGTCCAACCAACAAGTAATTATATAGACACCTATATAATTACCTTTTTTACCCCATGAAAGGAGGCCCAAAATTGACCGAATTAGACAACTTTAAAAGTTTGGACTTTAATGGTTCCTATATCCTCGGAAATCTACCAGCGAACCTTTTAAAGGTCTCAGGTGAGAATATAAAAAGCTTTAATTCATTACTAAAGAAATTAAAGGAATCCAGTGAATTCGTTAAGGTCTCACCTCAAGCATTTAAAAGCTTTGATAAGTTAGCGGCTTGCTATCCTTGTTATTCTTATGATTATAATAATGCAGGCGCTAGGCTATTAATATGCGACGACTATAAAGCTTACAGGATAGAACTAAGAAACGCGCCAAAGTATGACGGTAATACAATCACAGGAGGCACCGCGTTTAGAAAATTTAAAAAGATATTAAAGGAGTACGGTATTGATTTAGATACTTACGCAATAGATAACGGCGAAGAAGTAAAAAAATCTATTGAGTTACCTTTAATATGCGAAGGAGATTTTACAGAATTTGACACAACCTACATTAATTGCCACCATATAGATTTTCATAATAGTTATCCTGGTGGATTATGTTTAACTCATCCTGAATTTAGGCCCGTCATTGAAATGCTATATCAGAAGCGAAAGACTGAACCAGTTTATAAGGCGATATTAAATTTAAGTATAGGATATATGCAATCTAAATATTGTAATTATAAATTTGCTCATTTAAGTAGAGATGCTATTAATAATAATAATGAAAGGGTTAGAAAGGTAGCAAGAGATTTAGAAGAACATGACAGAAATGTCCTACTCTATAATACAGATGGAATTTGGTATTCTGGAGATATATGGCATGGAGAGCTTGAAGGTAAAAATGTTGGAGAGTGGGAGAATGATCACACTAATTGCGAACTCAGAATTAAATCAAAAGGATGCTATGAGTTCATAGAAAATGGAGTATATACTCCTGTAGTTCGTGGCGTAACTAAATATGATGAAATAAAAAATAGACACGAATGGAGTTGGGGAGATATATATAGAACAGATGTAGTTATGTACGATTGTACAGAAGATGGAATTATTGAAATAGAAAGGGATGATTAAAATGGCAAAAAAAGGAAGACCTCGATTAAGCGCAGAAGCAGCTTATGAAAAATATTTAGGTTATGTTAGTGAAATGAGAAGTAATAGATTTATAAATAAAGTTGGTATAATTGCTAAAGAAATGACATTTGAAAACTTTAAGAGAGCTTATATTCCTCGTGTTAGAGATGTTAAACCAAATGCAGACCAAAATATACCTAGAAAGAAAAATACAACCACAGAAGTAATAAAAAAATTAGCTAAGCAATCTGTATTCGCACAATTTAACGAAAGAGGACGACCAGATATGTTAAAACCAGGTCAAACTATAAACTACGGCTTTGCTCATGATAGAGCTAAAGAAGTTATTAAAGCTAATCCAGATTTATTTCCTGAATATGCTGAATATAGTACAAAAGAATTAACTTATATGATTATGTCAGGACAAATTAACTATATCGCAATTGCTGCAAAAGCACAAGCAGCAGGAATATCTGAAATAGAAGTAGAAAGAAGAAGAGGCGGAAGATTAGATAAATACAAAATAAGTATTTGGGGAAGTACAATTGAAGAAATTGAGGAATAATTATGGGACAATTAACATACTTTAATGGAAAATATACAAAAGAGTTTTATCAATTACGTTCATTATTAGGAAATACATGGGCTAAATTCTACATATTAGTAGGAGGAAGATGTGCCGGTAAATCTTATGCTGTAATGTCTTATTTCTTAAGTCAATGGAAAAAGAAAGGAAAACCTTTTATCTGGCTACGTTTAACTGATGCATCTAGGAAAAATATGCTTGCAAATAATGGGCATGATATGGTAGATGCTGATTTAGTAAGAAAATTTGATCTTGATATTTCAGTAAAAGGTAGTCAAGTTTATGACCATGGAAAAGAAATGTGTAAGGTTTTAGCATTATCAACATTCTACACAAATAAAGGACGAGCTCTTTATGATAATGAATTCATGAAAGGTTATAATATTTGTTTAGATGAAATGAACCGTGAAAAATGTGAAAGAAAAGGTTTTGATATATGCTACGCATTTGTTAATACATTACATGACCTAGTACGTAAAACAAAAGACAATATGAGAATATTCTTAATTGGTAACACATTAGAAGAGTGTTCTGATATTTTAACAATATTCAATTTCTTACCAGAGAAATTTGGTAGATTTAAATTAAGGGCAAAACAAGCTGTATTGGATAATATTGAGCCAAGTGCTGAATATATATTATCATTTAGAAATACAGTTTCGGACTTGTTAATGCCAAACGAATCAACTTTTACAAATATAACTCAGGTTGATCGTACGTTAGTAACTAAAAAGAGAAGAATAAGACCTACTGCAGTAATAAAGTTCTCTAAAACAGAATTTTATACTCTATGGGATGGTAAAATCATTTCTAAATATCACAATGAGAAAACACAACCAATAGCAATGAGACCATTCCTAGATGAATACTATAATCCAGATATGCAGAAAAGAGTATTTGAGATATTTCACAGCAGAGGATTCTTATTTACAGATTTAGCAACACAGTTGCAATTTATTAAGAGTTTATCGCTCTTAAAACCACAAGGTTAATATTGCCGAGTAGGAGGTGGCCTATACATATATTACCAATAATTACATCAATCCGAGTGGAACCGAAGAGGTCCGGAGGTGTAACACATGACCGAAGTGTGAATTGGTTATGTATATAACCCTGTCCCAAAGGCATTATTATATAGAAAATTACTAAATTGAAAGGAAATATATATAAAATGGAAAATTTACAAAATGTCGAGGTGACCAATAATCAACAATATAGCGGAGATGTTGATTACATTTCAGCCTTAAATGAAATGAAAAAGAATTCAGTACCTGTAGAAAAGTATGATAAATTACTTGCTGAACAAAAGAAGTTGCTTGAAGCGTACTGCAACGGAATGCCATTATCTTCCGAAGAACAACCAGAAAAAAAATCAATTGAAGAACTTAGAGAATGTATATTTGACCCGATGGGTGACAACGAGCTTAACTTAAATTATATTAAGAACGTTTTAGAATTAAGAGAAGATATAATGGCAAACGGTGGTACGGATCCATTCTTACCGCATGGATATCAGGATTATGATATTGCAACTGCATCGCGCGTAGCGGCTGCATTTCAACACTGTATAGATTATGCGGATGGCGACCCACAAGTATTTACAAACGAACTACAACGTATAACTTTGAATGATTCCGCAATGTATTATAATAGATAGGAGATGAAAAAATGCCAGTAGCTTTTAACGGCACACTACGCGCCAACGAAATTTTTGGCGCACTTTACAACATGATTATCAGCCAACAAGTTTTCACTGATAATATTAAAGGAACTAGTTCAAAACTAGTAGAACATTTTAGAACTGATGGTACTCTATACGGGGATACTAAACTTTACTATGCAACAGATATTTTAACTTCTCATCCATGGAAAAATGATGCAGAAGCAGAAAATCTATTAGCATTAGATAGACCAGCAGCGCCTAAAATTCAAAAGATTACTCTTTCTAACTTCAGACAAATCAGATTAACAACTGATAACTATTTAAGTAAGAGAGCTTGGAGTACAGAAGGAGCATTTAGTCAATTTAATTCTGCAATGTTAGGCTGGATTAATGAAACTAAACGTGTTTATGATTCAAGATTATTCAATACTTATGTTGGTACTACTATTAGTGAAGTAGGAAAACAAAACCAAGAAGTAGGCATTAATGCCGGAACTGAAGGTTTAACTGGAGAAGCAAAAGCTCGTGTTGAAGCTCAATTAATCGCACAAAAAATTGCTGATATTTTAGCAGAAGTTTCTGACCCTAATAGAGACTATAACGACTACGGCTTTATGCGTTCTTTAGACGAATCTGATTTAATGATCGTATGGAATACTAAATGGATTAACAAAATTACTAAATTAGACTTACCTACTATCTTCCATAAAGATGGATTGATTTCTAAATTTGGTGAATACAAGTTATTACCTCAATACTTTGGTGTTCCTGTAGTTGCAGGAAAGGATATCACTACAGCAGCAGCTGATAAATATCGTTCATTAACTCAACAAACAGTAAGCTTACCTGACGGAGGTACAAAGGAATTATTCCCTGGTGATTTAATCCCTGCAGGAATTAAAATTGCAGACACTACAAAAGTAATAATCCCTTCTTATTTAGAAAAGGATGACATTATCTGTAAGATCATTCATAAAAATTCTATTCCATTTATGAGTGCTTTCCAAACTGCAACAGATTTCTTCAACCCACGAAGCTTAACAGAAAATCATTACTTAACATGGGGTTATAGTGATCTAGATTATTTAGCTAACTACCCATTTATTACAGTAAATGCAGATTAATAGGAGGGGAAGTTTCCCTTCTTATCTTTATATGGAGGATATATGATAAATTTACACTTATTAAAATATAATAATTATTATAATAGAAAAATAAAAAAAGAAGAAACACTTCGAGATTATGAAAACTATATTTTAGAGTCGTTCTATAATATATATACCTTCGATTATGCTGATGGAGTAAATACTAGTCATGTGCTTCCATATAAAGGTGAAACACCTGACTATGCTGTTATAACAGAAACAGATGAATACGATCATGAAGTAATAAAATCTAGATGGTTTGTTGTAGAAAGCTCTTTTATACGAGGAGGAAAATACAGAGTTTCTCTTAGAAGAGATTTAATTGCTGATAATTTAGATGAAGTTTTAGATGCCCCTTGTATGGTTGAAAAAGGGTATATAAATTATCCAGAAACAGATGATGGTATATTTAACGATGAAGGACAATCATATAACCAAATAAAAAAAAGTGAAGATTTATTATTTGATAAATCAAACTGCCCTTGGATTGTTGGTTATTTAAATAAAGGAGCTATAAATGAAATTAAAGGCAAGTCAATAGAAGCACAATTAACAATATTAGACCAAACCGGTGAGGTAAATGTAAAAATATTAACATCGATGTCAGCATTACCATACTGGGAATTTATGGACGTAAATCCTGATGCAAGAGAATATCACGGTTATATTTCGGGGGCATTACCAATAATAGAAATCTCTGCGCTAGCATCTAGATGGGAATACCTTCCAATATTTAAGGGTTATACACTATTTCAATATACAGAAAATGGCCCTTATTCTTATAGTCCGACTGCATTTGGTATTAAATATACTGGAGATGCATCAACAGGCTGGCAAAAGGATGTTAATGGAGGATTTTATAGTTCAGTAGATGGTCCTGCATTAACAAATAAATTTTTAGGAAAAACTGGAGGAGCAGGAGAAATTGTTACTATGTATAAACAATGCAAAGATCAATTAAAATTATTATCTGATTATGTATTAATGGAAGAGGAATATGATGATCCATTTGATGTTGTTTATACAAACGTTCAGAAAACAATTTATAAAATAGGAACTGAATATTTTATGATAGAAGTTGAAAAGGACCCATCTGGTGATTTTGATGTTGATATTGATAAATATAAATATGTTGAGAGATGGGCTCCTAAATCATATAATGATACTATATTAACCAAATTATCAGATTATATAGAATACACAACAGAACCTGCAGTTTTATATAAATTTGTATATCAAGGAGCAAAATTTAAATTAAAAAAAATTAGTCCAAAAATATCAACAACTATACCATCTACAATACCTGTATTAACAGATAATGCATACAGTATGTTTTGTATGCCATATGGGGATATACCAGTGTATAATGATTCCGTAGAACCTGAATTAACAACCAATAAAACATATAATTTACTAATAGCATCAAGCATATCATCTAGTATTGGGACAAATAGTATAATTGACGTTCAAATAGTACCATATTGTCCATTTCAGCAATATTTACGAGATGGAGGAATTTATAATAAATATATATTTTCAACTAGTATATTTATAAAAAAGGATGGTGACCAATCTACAGATGATAAAAAGGAAAAGGTTGGATATATTTTTTGGTGTAACGAATCATCATTTACATTTGATATAACACGAACGGTTAAAATAAAGGATTATAAGGAGGAATCGCAATTAGACTTATATAGATTATCAGATCCGTCTCATACTCAAGTATTTGAATTCAATGCTGCCAAAAATGGAGGAATATATAATTTTCATGTTCAATGTACATATAAGCCATTTGATCCATATATAAATATTCATCCTACATTTAATAGACTTTATGGAAGGGATTATGATGATAGTAGAGGATTAATATGTGGAGGAGATTACTCGTTACCTATAAATTCAAATGCATGGACAGATTATACTTATAGAAATAAAAATTATCAAAATACATTTAATAGAGAAATTCAATCTATGGAATTGAGCAATAAAATTCAAAAGAAGGCTGATATAGTAAATGCTACTGCTAATACTATTAATGCTGGATTACAAGGAATGATTGGAGCAGGAGATCCATTAGGATCATTAGCAGCAATACCTGCAGGATTTGGCGGAGCAATGGATGTGAAATATAAAGAAATGCTTAGAAATGATCAAATAGATAAAACTAAAACTTTATTTAATTATAATTTACAAAATATACAAGCATTACCAAATTCTATAAGCAAATCAAATCCATATAATATTGACAACAAATATGTCCCATATTTAGAAAAATATACATGCTCAGATGTAGAAAGAGAGGCGTTTAAATTGAAGATGAAATATGATGGAATGACAATAATGAGAACAGGAACTCTTAGATACTTCTTAAATTATAAAGATGAAGTAGAAGAGTCTTATATTAAAGGAGCAATAATTAGATTCCCTAATTTATCAGAGGATTATAATTATGCTAAAGAATTATCAAACGAAGTAGGACAAGGATTCTACTTAGATAGGAGATGGTATTAATGTTTCAAGAATCACTATCACAAGTGGGCGTAACTGCAGCTTATGGTGCAGGAGCTATTAAAAGAAGTATGTACGATAAAGAGGTTTTAGAAGAACAAAGAGAACGAACAAAGAAAAATCAAGAGTCGATAATTGCACTTCGTGAAGCAAATATTGCGCTTAGAAACCAACAAACTCTTACTGAAGCAGAAAGAACAAAGAAAGAAGAAGCGCGTGCTATAACAGCAAAACATCAAAAGAAAACATCTTATGAGACAGAGAAACAAGCTAAAATGAAAACAAAAGAAATGGCGAGTAAGTTAGGAGGACAAAATGCAAAGTAATTATTTAAATACAAGCAATAAAAAACCTAAACTTTATAATTTAAATACATATATACAAGCAGGAATAGATCCTAAAACTGGACTACCTATACGTGCTGCAGAATCTGATCCTACTCAATTATGCATGAATATTAAACGTTGTTTAACTGTAATGGATGAACAAGACGCAATTAATAGATATGAATGGTACAACTTACCAGATGGATTAGATGGGGAACTTATGGAGAGAATACTTTACTATAAAGGTCAAGGTATGTTCTTCTATCAACCGCAATTAAATAAGTTCTTCTTCCTTCCTTATGCTCTAGAAGGAACTATTGACATATATGGAAGATTTATAAATACTAAAGCTTTACCATTCCACGGTACAAGTAACGACGGAAAAGTAAAAGAATTCCCTAATTCAACAAGAAAAGTAGTTAATACCTTATATGAATTATATGATGAAAATTCTGATTTTACACCAGAAAACTCATGTGTATTATTACATGATTATTGTAAGGGAATAGGTGAAATAAATACTTCTAGAAGTATATTAAACGATCCTGTATTAGGAATAATGTCAGAAGTATTACCTATGGCAGAAACTGCTTTAATGTCTAATTCTGGTGTTAAAGGTATTAAAGTATTAAATCAAGATGAAGGATCAAATGTTACTGCAGCGGCAATGAGTGTTAAGAATGCTTCTCTATCTCAACAACCTTGGATACCAATGATAGGTGCAATGGAGATGGAAGACTTAACATCAGCAGGAACTGCATTAAAGTCAGAAGAATATTTACTATACTTACAAGCTCTAGATAATTTTAGATTATCATTATACGGATTAAAGAATGGTGGTTTATTCCAAAAGAAATCACACATGCTAGAAGCAGAACAAGATATGAACCAAGGAAGTGTTGGATTAGTTTATAAAGATGGTTTAAGATTAAGACAACAATTCTGTGATATCGTAAATGGTATTTGGGGATTAGGTATTTGGGTAGAAGCTCCAGAAGAAGTAATCGGTGCTGATATGAACGGCGATGGAGTAGCTCAAACAAATCAAGATCAACAAGGAATTCCAGGAGATCAACCTGAAATGGGAGGTGAAGATAATGTGGAATAACATGATGATGGCCAACTTATATGGTAATTTTAGAACAAGAACTCTTTCTCAAATATTCCCAACATATGGAGAATTTGAAACTATATTTGATGACTCTCCCTTTGCAGGATCTATATCAGATAAAGGGTTAAAAATGACTTATTATTTATTAATGGCAGAATATGCCAACTCTGCTATTGCAAGTTCAGATGAAGATAGATTTGTATTACAAGTGTGCTCTTTAATATTCCAATATGGACCTGCATGGGAAACTAAATTAAAAATACAAGAGAAAATAAAGAACTTAAAAGAAGACGAAATTTTACGAGGATCTGAAGCTATGTACAACCAAGCAGCTCATCCTGGTAATCAACCTTCTGTATCTTCGGATGAAATAATTCAAGGTATAGATAACCAAACAAGACAAATTTATAAGAAGTCTAAAATGGAAGCTTATATGATTCAATATGAATCTGTAAAAGACAATATGACTAAATCATATATAAGCAGATTTAAAGATTTATTCTTAAAAATTGTACAACCAGAATTACCTTTATGGTATGAATCGGAGGACTAAAATGCTAGCAGAATTAAAAGATTATGTAATTGCACTTATACCAGTTTTAAGTTCAGCATTAATTTCAGTTGTTGTTAAAATATTAACTTCTAAAATTAATAATGTTTCTAAAGCTTATGATGAAAAACTACTTAATTGTAGAGAAGATCAAGAAGCTATTATGAAAGCAGTACAGGAATGTACAGCTAATACTAATAAGATACTAGAAGAAAATTATAGACTGGTAGAGGAAAATAGAAAATTAAAATACCTCTTAGCAAATGTAAAGCAGGAGGAATAACATGACAGAAAGAACTAAAAAATGTAGAGCCAAGAGAAGATTCTTCCATATAGTTTCTATACTCTTGGCATACGGACCTATTTTAGGTTATTTAATAGCAGGCTTTACAGTAAGCGACAATAGCGGAAAAATAACTTTAACAATCTGCTCTGTAATAGGTATTGTAATAGCGCTTATTAATTTACTTGCTAAATATCATATACGTTCAACTATATGGATTATACTACTTGGTATATATATGGTAATGCAAGATATACAAACGTTGATAATTATAACAGCTATAACTACTATACTAGATGAATTTATATTTACTCCTTTATATCATAAGTATAAAGAATTAACTGTTATTAATAAGGAGATTGATAGACGATGAATGATACTTTTAAAAAGAAGATTGTCCCTATACTAAACTATGTTGGTGCTATAGGGGCATCTATCACCTCCATAATGTATATAATTATTGTAATTGTTATGATAGTTGGTATGCAAGAAAGAAATATAACTAATGTTGTAGAATTTGCAGTTGTTAATGCTATTGTAGGGTTAGTAATAGCACAATTCTTAAAAATACAAGGAGAATCATTCGCAAGGAACTCTGAAGAAAATAAAGCTATAGTAGAGAAATATTATAACACAAAAACAAAAGATAAAAAAACTCATAGTATGAATTACTTCTGGGTTACATCTCTTATTAAAGATATTGGAACTAAAGTATTAGGTGTAACTGTAACATCAATAGGAATTACTATTATAGCTATTCGAGGAATGCACGATTATACTTATTTGATGCTTGCATTAGCTAATTTATTTATGTTTATTTCACTAGGATTACTAGGAATGAATAAGGCATATAATTACTTTAACAACATGCATGTACCATACATGAAAGAAAAAATAAAAGAAGCGGAGGAACAAAATGGCAATAATTTATAATGATAAAGTTTATAGAAACTTACAAGAACAAGTTTTAAAAAATCAAGAAGATATAGATAGATATGTAGCAACGACCCTGACTCTTAATAATATGGGAATAAGAGTTTTAGGCATTCTATCAGATTCAACTAAATTACCTCCATCAGCATCACAATATGGAGATGCATATCTTGTTGGTACAACTGCTCCGTATAATTTATATATATGGACTAGATTAGAAGCACAAGATGCCGCAAGATTCGTATCAGTTGGACAATTCCCAGCTCCTTCTAATATTCCTGGTAAAACAGGTCCTCAAGGTCCTCAAGGTGATACAGGTGTTGGAATAGCAAACATATATGTAGATAGTTCTGGATATATGAAGATTATTTATACAGATGATAGACCGGATTCTGAATTTGGATCTTTGAAAGGCCCTCAAGGTGCTATGGGACCTAAAGGCCCTAAAGGAGATAAAGGTGATCCAGGAGCTCAAGGTCCTAGAGGATTAAATGGAGAAAATGCGTTTGCAGTTACAATAGTAGATACTTTAACAAGTATTGATCAATTACCTTCTCCATCTATATCAGGAAGAAACGATGCTTATGTAGTTAAATCAAATAATCAATCAGACCTATATGGTTTAGTATCTGAAAATGGAACTCTTAAATGGGCTAACTTTGGTACAATAGCAGTTCAAGGAGGATATGCAACTCCTGCAGATGTTCAAGCAGTACAAAATACAGTTCCTACAAATTTAGCAATAGATGCTAATAAGCTAGTTTTAGCTCGTAATGGTGTAGTATTACCTGATCAAGCTAATATAAAATTAGCACAAATTAATACATCTCCACTAATAGGAGAAGATGCTTCCAATTTATATATAGCATCATTTGACGGGCAAAATATATTAAGTGGCACTTCTGGTATTGACATCGGTAATTATATGAAAATACATTATAGAAGTTTAATAACAGCTGCATCAAATACTACAGCAATAAGACAAGCAGCACTAGATATATTAACAGATTCAACATATAAAAACTTTATTAATATTGGAGAAATTAAGGCTACTAATACAGGAGTACAACTTACTTATTTAGCAGTTCCAGCAGATGGTTCAATTGTATTCTTTTATGGACGTCAATATCAAGTATTTATGTATAGCTCATCAACAGGAAATCTTACAGAAATAACTCCTAATTATGTTAGTGAAAGTGATGTTAATGATATGATAACTGCTAATTTAGAAAGCTATGCTACTATTACATATGTAGATACTAAAATTGGTGATATTAATACTGTATTAGACCAAATTAATGGAGAGGTGATTTAATGGGAACAACAGCAGAAAAATTACAAGCTATAAAATCAAGTAAAGAAAATATAAGATTAGCAATAAATGAAAAGGGTGTAACGTTAGATACGTCTGCACCTCTTTCCTCTTATGCAGATTCTATTAAACAGATTTCTGTATCAGAAGATTATGATCCTGCTAATGCTAAACAATATAGGGAAAAGAATAGAAATAAAGCATGGCCAACAATGTTACTTCCTAGTGAAATGGCAGATGCAAGTGATCATATATTCTTCTTATTAGATTTGTCTGTACCTAGAAGATTCTTCTCTTTAACATTTACAGGAGCAACTCTTAGTAATATAGTAATAACAAGTAAATATTATAAAGATACAACATTAATTAAATCTGTAGTAGAACCAGAATTAACATCTGAAATATATCAAAATTATTATACTGCAGATTCTGGTGAGAATTATCTTATAGTAGAAGTAGAATCAGCTAGAGGAAATATTTCTCAATTAGTTGTTGGAGGAAATGGCAATTATGGTTATTATGGTATAGATAGTGGAATATTAGAAATTAGTGGAAATTGTAGTTCAGTAAAAATAAAAATGAATGGTAATAGTAATTCATTAAGAACCTTAAGATTAGAATACTTTAGTTTTTACGGACTAAATCAATACAGTGCAAATTATCTATATTTTGGCTCACCCTATTCATCAGATGTATATGGGTCATTAAAATCTGTTCCAGAGTTAAAGTTTGTTGATACTATTTTATATGTAGGCAAAATGTTTAGATATTGTAAAGAATTAGTATCTATAGATGATACTGCTTTTAATGGTCATACAATAAGTGAATTAGCAGATACATTTAGAGATTGCTCAAGTTTAATAAACTGTGGATATATAAATAATTTTGTTGAATATCCTACACTAGGATACGCATTTTATAATTGTAGTTCTTTACCATATATGCCTATAAAGACACTACCACATAATTTAACAACTGATAGTAACTCTAACAGAATATATGCAGGATGCACAAGCATAAATGATATATCTGACGCATATTCAGATTCTGAGAATGATGGATTTACAAAAATGAATTCAACATATATATTTGATTCTACACATATAACAGAATTACCTGAAACATTTATAGAAGGACCAAATCAATGTATTTCTGAATGGTTTAGATATGGCACTATAGTTACATATAGAGGAGTATTGAATGGAACCAAAGTAATAGCAAACAATAACGCATTCTCATCATGCCAACAATTTAGAATGACTAACATAACAAGATCCCTTGACATACGTAATAGCATAAACAACAACTACAACTTATACACTAGAGATGAACTCTTGTGGATCTTTAACAATGGACTACAAACGGTAACTACTCCACAGACTCTGACAGTAGGTGCCGCTGCCTTAGCTTTACTCTCTGACACAGACAAAGCTATCGCCACTGACAAAGGCTGGACTCTGGCTTAGACCTCTCCAGTCTCTGACACTGTCCTCCTCCCTCCTGTCTGTGTTATATCTGGCATTGTCAAATCT
>OIYS01001046.1_pt1 | contig 15604 bp, 15 predicted proteins | sample 1588271 | NCBI WGS metagenome assembly OIYS01 (sample SAMN03283286) | human gut metagenome | biome: human-associated habitat; material: feces | host: Homo sapiens | place: Peru | collected 2012
TAAAGTAGTAAGTTATAATAATTCTACAGGACAAATAGGTTTTAGTTTTTTAGGTTCTGATAGATGTTCATTATATTTTGATAAAATAATAGATACAGAAAAACCAGTTATATCAAATTTAACGGTTAATGACACAACCATAACTGCAATACTTACTGACAATATAGAACTATCTGGCTATGGAATAAGTACAAGTAATACAGTAGAGCCAACAAGTTGGACCTCAATAAGTGGAACATCATATAACTTAAGTACCATAATAACGACTGAAGGAACATATTATTTATGGGTAAAAGATAGTAGTGATAATAAAACAGTATCAGACATAATTGATTTAGAAAAGAAAGGTTATCAAACAATACTTATAAATAATGGCGGAGGTGCAACAACAGTAGATGCTGCAATAAGTTATATAAAAGGGAAAGGTACACCGAATTTTACGAATACTGCAACAACCAATGAAGGAATGTATGCAGCCAAGGATGATTTAGGAACATCATATTATTTCAGAGGAGCAGTAAATAATAACTGGGTAAAATTTGGAAAGGATAGTTCTAATAAAGATATATACTGGCGAATAATCAGAATAAATGGTGATGGTTCAATAAGAATGATATATTCCGGTACAACAAAACCAACAAGTAGTACAGCAACAATAATGAAAGGAACTGAAACTCAGATTGGAATAAGAGGATTTAATAATAATGTAGATAATTTAGCATATGTAGGTTATATGTATACTGTTAGTATGCAACACGGAAATGATACATCAAGTACAATAAAAACAGCAATAGATAATTGGTATAAAACAACGACATTGGAAACAGATTCAACAACAAAAAATTTAGTTGCGGATCAAATATTTTGCAATGATAGAAGTGCGACAACAAGTGAAAATGGTAATCCGGGTGAAATAATTGGAAATACATCAACTAGTACAACATATTATTATGGTGCATATATTAGATTATATAAAAATAAAACTCCTAAATTAGTTTGCACTACAGCAAGTGATAAATTCACTGTAAATACTAGTAATGGAAATGGAGCGTTAACTTATCCAGTTGGCTTAATCACGACAGATGAAGTAGCTATGGCTGGCGGAAAGTATGATACAAGCAATAGTTTATATTATTTATATACTGGTCAAGTTTATAGATCTGGATCTCCTTATTATTTTCGCGGCGATTATTCATATGCATATGAGTACGTTATTAATTCTCTTGGTGGATTTTATGGAACTCTTGTGGCTTATACTGGAGAAGGAGAAGATGGTGTAAGACCAGTTATATCTTTATCCTCTTCGGTAAAATTATCTGGAGATGGAACATATAATAATGTTTACACAGTAAGTTAAATTAGAGAAAAAAACTCTAATTTTTTAATATAAAAAAAAGTAATTAAAAACCTCACAAACTCAGTGTTTATAAGATATCAAGTTTCATAAAGTATAATCATTTAGGAAAATTTGACCTCGATTTTATGGGAAAAGGACTAGAAATTCAATAAAAAAAATGTTAGAATTAGATTAGAAATAGCATAAATACTAGGAAGTATTTTCCTAAATGATTATAATCTAGGAAAATAATCTCCAGTATTTATGTGGAATTGGAGTGGATTATGAAAAATAAAAAAGTAATTATAATTTTAACATCGGTGATAGTTTTAATCGGAGGTATTTTATTTGTGAATCAAATATATAATAAACCTAAAAATAAACAAATACCGAAGAAAAATAATTTAGCAATAATGGTAAAGGGTGAGTCTGGAGAATATGAAAGTTTTGATACAATACCCAAAGGCAATTATGTACTAAATGAAGAAAAAACAATATGTGAAAATAATGGAAAAGTATTAAATTATGATAGTTCAACTGGAAAAATAAGTTTCTCTTTCATAGGTAGTGATAGATGTTCATTATACTTTGATAAAATAATAGATACAGAAAAACCTGTTATAGATAATTTAACGGTTAATGATACAACCGTAACAGCAACACTTACAGATAATGTTGAACTATCTGGCTATGGAATAAGTACAAGTAATAGTGTTGAACCAAGCGGTTGGACATCAATAAGTGGAACATCTTATAACTTAAGTATTACTATAACAACTGAGGGAACATATTATTTATGGGTAAAAGATAGTAGTGATAATAAAACAGTATCAGAAATAATAGATTTAGTTAAATATGGTTGGAAAACAATCTTAGCAAATAATACAGTAAATGAAATAACACCGGATTTTAATAAAATAGCTACCACTAATGAAGGTTTATTTAAAACTCAAGACGATTTGGGTACAAGTTATTATTTTAGAGGAGCAGTAAATAATAACTGGATAAAATTTGGAAAAGAAGGAGATAAAGATATGTACTGGAGAATAATTCGAATAAATGGTGATGGCAGTATAAGAATGATATATACTGGAACAACCGCACCAACAAGTAGTACAGCAACGGTAATGACAGGAACAGGTACACAAATAAGTACAAGTTATTTTAATAATAATTCTAAAAATCCAGCCTATGTAGGATATATGTATACATCGAACTTGCAACACGGAAATAGGTATGAAAGTACAATAAAAGCAACAATAGACAACTGGTATAAAACGACAACATTGGAAACAGATGCAACAACAAAAAGTTTAGTAGCCGATCAAATATTTTGTAATGACCGAAGTGCAACAACAAGTGAAAATGGAACCCTAGGAGAAATAAGCGGAAGTATGAGTACAAGCGTAGTGTATTATTATGGAGCTTATGTACGATTACAAACAAATAAAACACCAAAATTAACTTGCACTACAGAAAGTGATAAATTTACTGTAAATACAAGTAATGGAAATGGTGCATTAATATATCCAGTTGGCCTAATAACAGCGGATGAAGTAGCAATGGCAGGGGGAGAATTTAGTGCTAGAAATACTAATAGTTCTTATTATTTGTATACAAATCAAGATTATTGGTTGGGCTCGCCTTATTATTTTAATGATAATGGTAGTGCAATTGAATTTTATATGGATTCATCAGGTAGTTTTCATTATTTTACTGTGAATGTTGCTTTTGGAACTCGTCCTGTTATAAGTTTATCTTCAACAGTTAAATTATCTGGCGATGGCACATACAATAATGTTTATACGGTAAATTAGAGAGAAAACTCTAATTTTTTTGTAATAAAAAAATTTGATTAAAACCTTGCAATCCCAGTGTTTATAAGGGCTAGTCTTTCATAAAACATAAACATTTAGGAAAATAACACCTCGATTTTATGGAAAAAAGACTAGAAATCCAATTAAAAAAATGCTAAAATTAGGATGAAAATAACGTAAATACGAGGATAGGCTTTCGCAAATGTTTATGATTTGCGAAAATAGATGCCAGTATTTACCTAGGTTTGGAAGGTGTGATAGGTTTGAAAAAAATAATAAATAATTTTAAGGAGTATTATAGTAATAATAAAGAAAGGTGTTTAACAATATTAACGATAATTATTTTATCAATACTTTCTAGTATAATTTTAATATCATATTCATTTTATCAAAATAAGAGTTCAAAGTTAATAATTTCTGGAGTAGCTTTAATAGATTCATCAGATGTATCAATAAAAGTATATAGAGAAAATAAAAATGATAGTGGAGTAGGTCTTGGAACATATGCATTATCATATTATGTACCAAGTTCCCCATCATACAGTTATGTAGAAAGTAAATCAATTTGTGATACAGGCATAACAATAGAAAAATATGAAAATCAAAAGTTTTATGTAGATGCAACAAAGAAAGGAAAATGTAAAGTATATTTTGATGCAATAGATGGATATATTGATGATTACGAAGTAAATCTTTTTGTACAACGAGAAGAAGGTAATACTGATGATAAAAACTATAATCAAATAGGACAACTACCTTTATATGAAACAGGATATTATTATACAATAAATGAAAGCAAAACTAGTTGTACAAATGGAGCAACAGTTTCAATAGTCGGAAGAAATATTGTAGTTTTAACCACTCAAAAATCAGTATGTAATGTTTATGCAGATAAAAATAGTGATAGCGAGGCACCAACGATAGCTAATGATTTAAAAATAGAAAATGATACATTAACAGTAACCTTAAATGATAATGCAATGCTGGGAAGTTATGGACTTTCAAGTAGTAGTGAAATAGAACCTGAAGAATGGATAGATATACCGACAACTCCATATTCATTAAGTACACCAATAACAAGTGATACACCATATTTATGGATAAAAGATGCATCTGGAAATGTAAATATATCAAGTGAAATGAGTTTTGGACCATATGGCTATGAAACAATACTAATAAACAACGGAAATGGAGCAACAACTGTGGATGCAGCAAAAGCATATATTGAAGGAAAAACAACCTCAACAACACCAAATTTTGCAAGTACAGCAACAACTAATGAAGGTATGTATGCCAAAGAGGATGACTATACTACAACAACAGGAATGAAATCATACTATTTCAGAGGAGCCGTAAATAACAACTGGGTAAAATTTGGCAAAGATAGTAGTGGAAAAGATATTTATTGGAGAATAATAAGAATAAATGGTGATGGCAGTATAAGAATGATATATACAGGAACAACTGCACCAACAGAAAGTACTAAAGTAGTAATGACAGGAGCAGGTACTCAAATAAGTACTAGAGCATTTAATAGTAATTATAATAAAGCCCAATATGTGGGCTATATGTACACAGTTGGTGAGCAACACGGAACTAATACATCAAGTACTATAAAACAAGCAATAGAAAATTGGTATGCAGGAACAACATTAAAAGATAATGCATTAATATCACAAGACCAAATATTCTGTAATGATAGAAGTGGATTTTCAGTCGGTGCTTCATATTACTATAGTGCATATGAAAGGTTAAATAGTAATAAAAAACCAATATTAACTTGTCCCGAAGAAAGTGATAAATTTACATCAAAAGGTGGAAGTATAGGAAATAAAACATTAGAATATCCAGTAGGATTAATAACAGCTGATGAAGTAGCAATGGCTGGTGGAAAATGGTCAACAAGCAATAGTTCTTATTACTTGTATACAAACCAAAATTATTGGTTGGGGTCGCCTTCTTATTTCTCTTCCGGTATGTATGCTGATGAGTTTTATGTAAATTCATCGGGCTATTTGTATTATAATTCTGGTGTGAATAGTCTTTATGGCGCCCGTCCTGTCGTTTCTCTATCCTCTAAAGCCAAGTTATCGGGCAATGGAACATATTCAAAGCCATACACAGTAAGTTAGGCTACAGAGAATTAGCTAAAAAGCGGTCCGGAGGACCGCGAATATTAAAAAAATTCTATAATTTATAGGATTTTTTTTGTTTGTATGGTAAAATAATTAAGAAACGAGGTTAAAATGTTTGAATATTTAGGAGATAGATTATCAAGTGCTATTAAAAATATTAAAGGTATGGGTAAAATTACTGAAGATAATATTGATGGTGCAATAAGAGAAATAAGAATGGCTCTTTTAGAGGCAGATGTTAATTATGAAATAGTTAAGGAATTTACAAATAATGTTAAAACAAAGGCTTTAGGTTTAGAGGTATCTAAATCACTTAAACCAGAGGAAGTATTCATTAAGCTTATTAAGGATGAACTAGTTTCCCTTCTTGGAGAAAGTGAAGATTTATATGTAAGTGGTAATCCTTCAGTACTTATGCTTGTTGGACTTCAGGGAAGTGGTAAAACAACTACTGCTGGAAAACTTTCTTTATTTTTAAGAAAAAAATATAATAAAAAACCTTTACTTGTGGCTTGTGATATATATAGACCTGCGGCTATAACACAACTTAAACAAATTGGTAAAGAGTTAAATATTCCAGTTTTTTCAAAAGATAACGCTACAGTTAATGAAATAATTACTGATGCTCTTTCTTATGCTAAAGAAAATAATAATGATTATATTATCATTGATACTGCCGGAAGACTTCAGCTTGATGAAAAATTAATGGATGAACTTAAAAGCGTTGAGGATAATTTTAAAGTTGATGAAAAAATACTTGTTATTGATTCAATGATAGGCCAAGATGCTATAAATGTAATCAAAGGCTTTAATGAAGCGTTACATTTAACAGGCTGTATTTTAACAAAAATGGATAGTACCTCAAAAGGTGGAGTTGCTTTATGTGTAAGACATCTTACTAATGTGCCAATTAAATTTATTGGTGATAGTGAAAAGATGGATGGGCTTTCTTTATTTGATGCACAAAGAATGGCAAATAGAATTCTTGATATGGGTGATATTTTATCTATTGCGGAAAAAGCTGAAGGCTTAATGAGTGAGGATGAAGCAAAAGATTTAAGTAAGAAGATGCTTAAGGGTAAATATGATTTCGAAGACTTTTTAAATACAATGAAACAAATTAAAAAACTTGGGCCTTTAGAAAATCTTCTTAAACTTATTCCAGGTGCAAGAAAAATGGGACTTAATAATGTAAGTATTGATCCTAAAGAAATGGCTCACGTTGAGGCAATAATTTTATCAATGACTCCTTATGAAAGAAAACATCCAGAGGTTTTGAAGGCTCAAAGAAAAATTAGAATTGCAAATGGATCTGGTATGAAAGTCGAAGATGTTAATAGACTCATTAACCAATTTGAACAAATGAAAAAAATGATGAAAAGTATGTCAAATGGTAATATGAAAATGCCTTTTTAATGAAAATATGAAATGTTTTAGTTTCATATTTTTTTAAAATATATTATAATTAATTTAAGGTAGGTTGATTAAAGTGAAAGCAATGTATGATTGGGATACCAAAAGTTTTTTAAAAGCAATATTTGGTGTAATTATTTATGCTCTTGGAGTAAATCTTTTCATAAGACCAATGGGACTTTTTAACGGAGGTGTTTTAGGACTTTCACAGCTTATTAATGAAATGCTTATTAAACTTTTTGCTTTAGAAAGTACTTTTGATATATCTGGTATTTTAAATTTACTTTTCAATATTCCACTTTTTATACTTGCTTATTTAAAAGTAAATGATGTATTTTTTAGACGTACAATTTTGTGTGTTGCTGTTCAAACTTTAGCTTTATCTTTTATACCAATACCAGAAACTCCAATTGTGGATGAACTTATAACAAGTACTTTAATAGGGGGATTAATCGTTGGCTATGGAGCCGGAATGTTCTTTTCAGTTGGTGGTTCCTGTGGAGGAACTGACATAATTGGCGTTGTTGCCTCACTTAATAGTAAAAAGATGTCCGTTGGTAAAATAGGCATCTTTATAAATCTTGTTATTTACTCCATAAGTGGAATATTATTTGGCATTAATACAATGATTTATTCAATAATATATTCGTTGTTTTCATCATTTGTAGTAGATAAAAATCACGAAAAAAATATATGTACTACCGCAATGATATTTACAAAGGATGAACCTAATAAAATAATAGGTTATATAAAAGAAAACTTAAAAAGAGATGCAACATTTTGGAAAGGTAAAGGTGGTTATGAAAACTCTACTACTTATATAACTTATGTAGCCCTTTCTAAATATGAATTATCAATTTTAGAAAAAGATCTAGATAAAATAGATAAAAGTGCCTTTGTTATTACTAATGAAGGTGTTGGCATAGATGGCAATTTTAAAAAGAAAATATAGCATTTAAATCTTAATAAAAATGTGATATTATTTTTTTAAGGAAGGTTATTATGAATATAGAAAAATTAAAAAGAGAATTAGTTAGTCAAAAAAATTCAAAATTCAAAGGTAATATATATCATTATTCTCAAGTGAATTTTGCTTATAATTCTAATAAGATTGAGGGTACACATTTAAATGAGGATGAAACCGAAGAAATTTTTGTAACAAACTCTTATATACCAAAATCTGATGATGTAGTGAAATTGGATGATTTAATAGAAATGAAAAACCATTTTAGATTATTTGATTATATGTTAGATATTTATGAAAAAAAATTAGATAAAAACATAATTATTGAAATGAATAAGATCCTAAAAAGGGGAACATCTGATGAAGATAACCCTAGATATAACGTTGGTGGTTTTAAAATAGTGCCTAATAAAATAGGACTAATAAATGTAATTGATACATCTTCGCCAAAAGATACACCAAAGGATATTGATAATCTTCTTTCTTGGTATAATTCACTTGAAAATATTACCCTTGAAGATATTATAGAATTTCATTATAAATTTGAAAAAATACATCCTTTTGGAGATGGTAATGGAAGAGTCGGCAGAATGATAATGTTCAAGGAATGTTTAAAAAATAATATTATGCCATTTATTATTTTAGATAGTGATAAGCCATTTTATTTAAGAGGTCTTAAAAATTATGAAAGTGATAAAATGTTTTTAATTGATACTATAAAGCACGAGCAAGATTTATATGAAATTGCAGTTAATGATATGCTTGATTTTGAAATTTAAAGAGTATGAAAAAATACAAATAATTATGTAAAAATTATGTCAAGTACTATTGAAGTACTGGACATTTTTTTATATTATTAATATGTAGAGAGTAGGTATTGAAATGGGATTAGAAAAAAAGTATGAATATGAGGGTAATAAATATATATCTATTGGTATAGAAAGTGATACTATAAAAGAAAATGCTAGTGAAGTTTTAGATAATGTTTTAAGTCATTATACAAATAATATTGAAAAACTTATTTATATAGCTAAAATATTTACTAAGGGAAGTACTGAAAGTTCAATAAATATTTCAATTATAAATGGTGATAATATCGAATGTTTAGTATCATTAAAAAATAATGAACTAGTAAGTTACTATAGTGGTAAACTCAAAAATAATGAAAAAGTAAGTGAAATAAGTTTTAATGAAGATAGTGGTTATAACTTTAGAGTATATGATAAAGAAAATGCTTTAAAAATAGTAAAAGATGAAACAAATGTAATTAATAACCTTAATAATATGAGAGTTTTACCTATAACAGAATATGAAAAAAGTATTGTAGAAATATATCATATTGTATTCAATGAATATCCAGATTTTTCTAAAAAAGAAGATAGACAAAGATGCAAATATCTTTTATGTAATTTATATGTTTTAGGTATGTTTAATTATTTTGATGTAGATTTTAACTGTTTTAATGGTAAAATAGTTAGTTTTAGTTTAAATAATGAATTTGATAGATTATGTGGCTATGGAAAAATTGATTTTACAAGTATTAAATTTAAGTCTGATTATTTAGAAAAGCTAAATAGTTTATCAACTAGCTTAAATTTACCTTTAGAACAGTTAAAAATGCTAGCAATTTCCTCATATAATGGTAAATATGTTCAAGATTATGAAGAAAGTTACAGTAGATAAATTATAATAAGTATTATATAATAAACATCGGAGGGTTTATGGAAAATTTAAAAGAATATAGAAATAAGTTAATAGGAGTTAGAAATTTAATATTAAAATCTTTAGCAAATGCTGAAAGTAAAGAAGAGATTCACAGATTCGCGATAAGTCTTCATAATGTTAATGAAAAAATTAAAATGGTTGAGGAAAAAATAGGTAGAAATCCAATGAAAGAAGTTAAAACAAAACCTCTTCCTACAAAATATATATTTAATCCTGATGATGTTAAAACAGCAGATCCTTTAATAAGATGGATTAACACTTTAAAAGATGAAATAGAAAATAAAAAATCAAGATAATGTTTCATAATCTGAAGATTTATGATATAATTTTTTAGAAAGGAAATGAAAATGAAATTAGATTTAAGTGCATTAAATTACAAAGATAGAATAGATATTTCTGGAAAAGTATCATATGATGCAAAGTTTCTTGAAAATAGTCCAATTAAAAAACTTGATGATGTTAATTATTCTGGTTTTATTACAAGAAATGATATTGATGAATACTTTATTAATATTCATATTTATGGTACAATGGAGTTACTTGATAGTGTTTCACTAGAAGAGTTAGATTACCCATATGACATTAATATTAATGATGAAATTACAGATTTTATAGAAAAAAATCAAAATGCACTTGATATTAATGAGTTTTTGTGGCAAAATATTGTATTGGAAGTCCCAATTAGATATACCTTGTGTGATGCTGAAAAATTAAAGGGAGATAATTGGTGCGTATTAAGTAGTAATGAAGGTGGTGAATAAATATGGCAGTTCCTTTTAGAAGAACAAGTAAAACAAAAAAGAGAATGAGAAGAACTCATCTAAAAAAAGAAGTTGGAGCATTAACTAAATGTCCAAGTTGTGGAAGTACTTTAAGACCTCATAGAGCTTGTACTAAATGTGGTAAATATAATGGAAAAGAAGTACTTAATGTAGAAAAAGAAGAAAATTAATCTGTAAACAAGTGTAAAATTTGATTAGGTTTATTAAAAAAGTAAATGAAAATATTTACTTTTTTTTGTGTTTATAGTATTATAATGGTAGACAGTGGCATACTGTGGAAGAAAGTGGGGAATAAAAATGCTAATAGGACAATTTCATCACAATTTAGATGAAAAAAACCGTTTAGTTATTCCTACTAAGTATAGATTAGAACTTGGAGAGTCTTTTATAATTACTAAAGGACTTGAAAAATGTTTATATGTATACTCAAATAAAGAGTGGGAAAAACTTGTTAGTAAACTAAGTACTCTTCCTTTTAATAAGAAAGATACTCGTGGTTATTTACGTTTTTTCTTTTCAGGAGCCTCTGATATAGGTTTAGACAAGAGTGGTAGAGTAAGTATATGTGAACCTTTAATTAACTATGCTGGTTTAAAAGGTAAATGCGTAGTTATTGGAGTAAATGATCATCTTGAGATTTGGGACGAAGATGCATTTAATTCATATTTAGATGACAATGCTTCATCACTTGCGGATATAGCGGAGAATTTATTTGATGAAAAAGATGCATTATAGTGTTTTATTAAAAGAGTCTATTGATGGACTAAATATTAAAGATGGTGGAACATATGTTGATTGTACACTTGGCTATGCCGGACATTCTAAGGTTATCTTAGAAAAAAATAAAAAGGGAAAACTATTTGCCTTCGATGAAGATGAAAATGCGGTTAAGTATTCTAAAGAAGCACTTTCATCAATTGGTGATAACTTTACTATTTTTAAGGAAAACTTTTCAAACTTAAAGGAAACATTAGAAAAAGAAAATATTTTAAAAGTGGATGGCTTCCTATTTGATTTAGGTTTTTCTTCACCTCAGATCGATGATGCAAAAAGGGGGTTTTCTTTTAAATTAAATGCACCACTTGATATGCGTATGGACACTCAAAATAGTCTTACTGCAAAAGATGTTGTAAATACATATTCATTAGAAAAACTTACTGATATTTTCTTTAAATATGCTGAAGAAAAATATTCTAAAGTAATTGCTAGTGCAATATGTAAAGAAAGAAAAAATAAAGAAATTGTTACAACATTTGAACTCGTAGACATTATTCAAAAGGCTGTTGGTGCTTCATATTTTTATAAAAATCATCCAGAAAGAGAAATATTTCAAGCAATTAGAATCGAGGTAAATAATGAGCTTTCAGTTATTGAAAAAGCTTTACCAGATGCAATTGATATGCTAAGTAAAGGTGGAAGAATATGTGTAATAACCTTTCATTCTTTGGAAGATAGACTTGTTAAACAAATATTTAAAAAATATAGTGAAGTGGATGATATTTTAAAAGGAATGATAGATATACCTGATGAATATAAACCTAAAATAAAAATAATTAATAAAAAACCAATTTTGCCTACAGATGAAGAGATTAATGAAAATTCTCGTAGTCATAGCGCAAAACTTAGAATTGTAGAAAGGATATAAGATGAGAAAGAAAAATCAAAAAAGAGTTAGACTTTTAAAGGGTGAAAAATTTATGTATTTCATAATTATTCTTTTATTATGTCTTATTCCAATGCTTAATGTTTATACATCTAGTTTAGTTACAAAAACAAATATTGATGTAGAAAAACTTAAAAAAGAGATTTCTTCTCAAGAAGAGGAAAATGAAAGTCTTTCTATGCAAATAGATGAGCTTGCCTCAATAGATAATATATTTAATGTTGCTAAAGAATATGGACTTTCATATAATAACTCTAGTATACTTCAAGTAAAATAATATGAAAAAAAGAGTAACTGTAAAACCTAATAAATTTATTTTACCAGTGGTTTCTCTTTTCCTATGCCTTGCAATAGCAAGGCTTTTATACGTTTCTTTATCGGGAAATGTAGATGGAATGAATCTAAAAAAGTTTGCGGCCTCTAGAAATACAGTTACAAAAACCCTTTATGCAAAAAGAGGCACAATATATGATGCTGCAGGAGATGCTCTTGCAATAAGCGTAAACTCTTATACTTTAATTGCTTATTTAGAGCCCTCAAGGACCGTAGATGAAAATAATCCTCAACACGTTGTTGATAAAGATGGTACTGCTAAAGCGCTTGCCCCAATACTTGAAATGGATGAAGCTGAAATACTTAAATATTTAAATAAAAAGGCTTACCAAGTTGAATTTGGTAAAAAAGGAAGAAATTTAACAGAAATTGTTAAACAAAAGATAGTTGATTTAGAACTTCCAGGAATAGATTTTATTGAAAGCACTCAAAGATATTATAAAATGGGTAGCTTTGCCTCTTATTTAGTAGGTTATGCTAAAACTCACGATGATGGCTCTATAAAAGGTGAACTTGGCATTGAAAGCTATTATGATGACTTATTAAGTGGTAAGAATGGCTCTATTACTTATCAAAGAGATGCCAAAGGTTATATGCTACCTAATAAACCATATTATGAAACTAAAGCTCAGTCAGGTAGTGATATTTATTTAACAATTGATAGTAACATTGAACTTATTACGGAAAATGCTATCAATGATTTAAAAGAAAAAACTAATTTTGAATTTGCTATTTTTACTATAATGGATGCTCGTACTGGTGCAATAGTGGCTTCAAGTACATATCCTACATTTAATCCTAATGATTTAAATACACTTACAAATTATTTAAATCCTCTTGTATCATATACTTATGAACCTGGTTCCACGATGAAAATATTTTCTTGGGCATCAGCAATGGAGGAAGGTATTTATAACGGACAAGATACTTATAAATCGGGTTCAATTGAAGTAGCTGATGTTGTAATATCTGATTATAATAAAGTTGGTTGGGGTGAAATAACCTTTGATACAGGATTTATGTATTCATCGAATGTAGCGGCCTCAATACTTGCTAAAAATTTAGGTAGAGAAAAACTACTTAATTATTATAATAAATTTGGCTTCGGTCAAAAAACAGGTATAACTTTATCTGGCGAACTTGCGGGAACTACTAAATTTAAATATGAAAGTGAAGTTGCTACAGCATCATTTGGTCAAGGTGGTATTATTATCACACCAATTCAAATGCTTCAGGCACTTACTATGCTTACAAATGATGGAGTAATGCTTAAACCTTATGTTATAAATAAAATTGTTGATTATGATGGTAAAACTACATATGAAAGTAAAGTAGAATCTTTAGGTCAAAAAATGAAAAGTGAAACAGCACAGAAATTAAGAAGTTTAATGTATAGTGCAAACTATGATGGACTTATGAAAGTATGGCAACCTAAAACTGTTACAATGTCAATGAAAACCGGTACAGCACAAATACCTGATCCAAATGGAAAGGGTTATCTAAAAGGTGAATATGATCAAATCTATTCAGTTGCAGGATTTTTCCCAAGTGATAAACCTAAATATATAGTCTATGCAGCAGTTAAAAAAATCGAAGCAACTCAAGGTACATTTGCAAGAGCAGTTACTAAAGCAGTTGATGAAATAGCAAGTTATGCAAATATTACTCAAAATGCTTATGAATCAGAAAATAAAATAATAAAACTTGAAAATTATATTTCTAAAGAAACAAACTCTGTAAAGGAAAATCTTACAAATAAAGGAGTTAATGTAATTACTTTAGGAACAGGAAAATATATTATAAATCAATACCCTTTAAAAGATATCAGTGTTGTTAAAGGCGATAAAGTATTCTTACTTACTAATAAAGAGGACTTTGTAATGCCTAATTTAACAGGTTATTCAATTACAGAGGTAAAAACTTTATGTACACTTTTAGGAATAAATCTTACTTATGAAGGTTATGGCTATGTAAATATTCAATCAATTGCAGAAAATAATCCAGTTACTAAAGATTTATCCCTCCACGTAACTTTATCACATAGATAATTTAAAGCATCATTTAAATTATATTATTAATGATGCTTTTTATATGGATAAAACTCTTTGACAAAACTAATGATAAATACTATAATTTCATTAGATTTGGCAAGGAGGCTTAATATGGAAAGAATGACAATAGAGAAATTTAAAAATCAAAGTAACATAGAAATTATTGAGTCAATTATAAAAATTAATAATGGCTATGTTACTTCAAAAGAACTATCAGATCTTGGAATTCATAGAATGTATCTTAATATTATGAAAGATAAAAAAATGATAGAAAAAGTAGGTAATGGTATTTATATTGACTCAAGTAAAATCGAAGATACTTATTTTGTTTTTAGTTTAGAACTCCCAAATGTAGTTTTTTCACATATGACTACTCTTTATTTTTATGGACTTTCCATCAAAGCTCCGAATGATAAATATGATATAACTGTACCGAATAACTATTTTAATTATAAAATTAAAAATCATAATGTTTTTTATGTTGACAAAAATATTTATGAACTAGGACTTACTGAAGTTGAAACTCCAATGGGTAATAAGGTAAAAACTTACGATATTGAAAGGTGTATTTGCGATATTATTAGATCTAAAAAAAGAATGGACCCACAGCACATTAAATATAGTATAAAAGAATATCTAAAAAGAAAAGATAAAGATTTAGTTAAACTATCAAAATATGCTGATAAAATGGGAATTAAGAAAGAAGTAATACAATATATGGAGTTTTTTTATGAATAGCCAACAATTGAAAGATAAGATTAGAAATATCTAAAAAGAAAAAAATACTGATTTTAATACATTACTTAGACTACATATGTATGATAGATTTTTAGAAAGATTATCAGTTAGTAAATATAAAGATAATTTCATTTTAAAAGGTGGCTTTTATTTAAGCACATTATTTGACGTAGAAAGTAGAAATACTATGGACATTGACATTGCTTTTAGAAATGCTAATTATAATGAAAAAGCAATAATTAATATGATTAAAGAAATAATTTCTATCGAAACTGGTGATAATGCCAAGATAGAATTTTTAGGAATTTCTCCCATAAGGGATGAGGATGAGTATGGCGGCTTTAGAATTGAACTTTTGACTAAAATAGATAATATCAAAGAAAGTATGATTATGCAAATAATATTGATTTTGATGATATATTATTTTGTCTAGAAAAAATTCTTAATACATTAACATCTAACTTTAATTAATAGTGGTAATTTAAATTTTTTAATATTATAAATAATTGGGTCTAAATTAGAGAAAAAATCTCTAATTTTTTTGATTTAAAAAAGTATTTAAAATACTCACAAACCCAGTATTTATAAGGGCTAGTCTTTCATAAAGTATAAACATTTAGGAAAATACATCCTAGTATTTATGCTAT
>OIYS01001048.1_pt1 | contig 15569 bp, 15 predicted proteins | sample 1588271 | NCBI WGS metagenome assembly OIYS01 (sample SAMN03283286) | human gut metagenome | biome: human-associated habitat; material: feces | host: Homo sapiens | place: Peru | collected 2012
TTAAAGCAACATTATTTGATGGATCATACCATGATGTAGACTCATCAGAAATGGCATTCAAAATTGCTGCATCTATGGCTTTAAAAGAAGCTAAGAATAAATGTAAACCGGTTTTACTTGAACCAATTATGAAGGTAGATGTAGTAATTCCAGAAGAATACATGGGTAATGTTATGGGAGACCTAACATCTCGTCGTGGTCGCCCATTAGGACAAGAATCAAGGGGAAATGCTCTACAAATTAGTGCAATGGTTCCTCTTGCTGAGATGTTTGGATATGCAACTACATTGCGTTCAAATTCTCAAGGTCGTGGTAACTTCACTATGGTATTAGACCATTATGAAGAAGTGCCAAAATCAATCGCTGAAGAAATCATAAAGAAAAACAGCGTTAACTAAAAATAATACTTGAAAATTATTCAAGCATTAGATAAAATAAAGTAGATATAGGAAAGGAGAAAATAAAATGGCAAGACAAAAATTTGATCGTTCAAAAGAACACGTTAATATAGGTACTATTGGACATGTTGACCATGGTAAAACTACATTAACAGCCGCTATTACAAAATATTTCGGACAATTTGTTGATTATGCTGATATTGACAAAGCTCCAGAGGAAAGGGAAAGAGGTATTACTATTAATACTGCTCACGTTGAGTATGAAACTGAAAAACGTCATTATGCTCACGTTGACTGCCCAGGACATGCTGACTATGTTAAAAACATGATCACAGGTGCTGCTCAAATGGATGGTGCTATCCTTGTAGTTTCTGCTGCAGATGGTCCAATGCCACAAACTAGAGAGCATATCTTATTATCAAGACAAGTTGGAGTTCCAAAAATTGTTGTTTACATGAATAAATGTGACCAAGTTGATGATCCAGAACTTCTTGATTTAGTAGAAATGGAAATCAGAGAATTATTAGCTGAATATGGTTATGATTCAGAATGCCCAATCATTCGTGGTAGTGCATTAAAAGCCCTTGAAGGTGATGAAGCTGCTGCTCAAAGTATTCGTGATTTGATGGCTGCTGTTGATTCATATATCGACGCTCCAGTACGTGATACTGATAAACCATTCTTAATGAGTATTGAAGATGTATTTACTATTTCAGGACGTGGTACAGTTGTTACTGGCCGTGTTGAAAGAGGACAATTAAATCTTAACGACGAAGTTGAAATTGTTGGTTTAAAACCTACAAGAAAAACAGTTGTTACTGGAATCGAAATGTTCAGAAAATCACTTGACTTTGCTCAAGCTGGAGATAATGCTGGTGCATTACTTCGTGGTATTGCTCGTGATGAAGTTGAACGTGGACAAGTTTTAGCTAAACCTGGAAGCGTTACTCCACATCATAAATTTAAAGCAAGTGTTTATGTATTATCAAAAGAAGAAGGCGGAAGACATACTCCATTCTTCTCAAATTATAGACCACAATTCTATTTCAGAACAACAGATGTTACTGGTGTAATTGAATTACCTCAAGGTACTGATATGGTTATGCCTGGTGACAATGTTGATATGACAGTTGAATTAATTGCTCCAGTTGCTCTTGAAAATGGTACTAAGTTCTCTATCCGTGAGGGTGGACGTACTGTTGGTGCTGGTGTAGTATCTGAAATTATCGAATAAGAAAATGCCTTAACGGCATTTTTTTTATGATAAAGTATTTATGTTTAATTTGTTATTGCAAAAACATTATATTCTATTGTAAAATTAATTTGGAAAGGATGTTTTTTATGGAGGCTATGATGATGGCTGATACGGCCCCAGTATTTTCAAGTTGGGGGATTATTGCGCTTGTTTTAGCAATAGCTGGAGGAATTTGTACTTATGTTTTGTTTTTAAATAGTAAACAAGACATGAAGCTTTCACCATTTTTAAAATGGTTAAAAGATTTTTTAAATTTTGACAAAATGTTAATTGAAGTAATTCTAAAAGTTGTTTATCTTATTATAACAATTTTTGTTATATTGCTTTCATTTGGATTTATTGCTAAAGATTTTGGATCGTTCTTCTTAACACTTATATTTGGACCTATTATTATAAGAATAATCTATGAATTAATTTTAATCCAAATTTGTATTTGGAAAAACACAACGTCAATTAATCAAAAATTAAAAGATAAGTCAAAAGAAAAATAGTGCTCTGGCACTATTTTTAAAAAGGTATTAACATGAAAAAAACATGTATATATGTTATTTTAATATTATTTCTTATAGTAATTTTTAAACAAGTTAATAAACAGTTTAAAACTGAGAGTACTCCGGATGTAGTTGTTAAAAATATTTTAGAGCTTAATAATAGTGAATTATACCATACGTGCGTTTATTCTAATAACAATGTTGAAGAAATCACTAATAGCCTTAATGATAAGGTGAGTGAGGTTAATGATTACTTAAAAAAATATAAAGTTTATGTGTCATATGAAGAATTTGATAATAAATATTATTATGGTTATAGGGATAATTCTATTTTATATGGTGCAAGTTTGATTAAACTCGTTGATAGCTTGTATGTCCTTGATAATGATATTGATATTAACAAAACAGTTAAATACACAAATAGCTATTATAATACACATAACAAAGGGCTAAAGAACAATAAAGTAGGAGATAATATTACTTATAAAGATTTAATTACCTATGCATTAAGTGTTAGCGATAATGGGGCACACGAAATGCTTATTGATAATATCGGACTATATAATATAAAAAAATATGCAAATTCACTGGGAGCAACTTCGACCTTAACTGGTGGAGATAAATATGGCAATCAAACTGCAAAGGATACTAGTATCTATTTAAAGCGACTTTACGAATTACGAGATAAACCAAACTATCAGTTTATTATAGATGCTATGATTAATGATTTTCACAGTTATCTTAGTGTTGATAACTTGACTGTTGCTCACAAATATGGCTTTTATAGCGACAAATTTCATGATATAGGAATTGTATTTGATGAACATCCATATAGCATTTCTGTGTTAACTTTACACGCTAAAAATAATTATAAAGAAATCATTAACAATGTTAGTAAAAAAGTTAATGAATTACATGATGAGTATTGGAACTTAAAAAATGAATATTGTGAAAAATTAATAACAGGTGAGTAGTATATCACCTGTTATTAATTTTTATTAAACTCTTTTGCAAGGGCATTTGTCTCTTTTAAGTATGAATATTTTTCGGGATCTACAATAAAATCTAGTTCACCTATATACTCAACAAATTTTGGATTAAAGCTTAATTTAAATTTGTTTAATCCATAATAAGGATTTGACTTTAATGTGTCCCCGGTCATGCCATTTAGATCACAATATTTGTAATCATTTTTATAATGTTCCATGATTTTATAGTATAAGAAATAGTTGGCATTATGTCTTGAATAAGCTTTATCATACGTACTCTCAACAATGGTAATAGTATCTTTATACTTAACAACAACTGCCGCTGCTATGAAATCTTCTTTTTCCTCTTTAAGTCCTTTAGTGCCCTCTAAAATATCATTTTTATATGAAAGTAAAACTAAATCAGAATTCATTTTTGCATTTATTATATCTTCCGTAGGATTTTCAACAATTTTGGCATTGTAATAAGTGTTTTTTTCTGTTTCTTTATCATAACTTATTCTGGCATTTATTAAAAATTCTTCATAATCAATTTTTACCAAAAACATATCTATACTATTTGATTTATCAAACACATTATAATAATCATCTAATGAAATATCACAAATGGATTTATTTTTTTTCATCATTTTCTCAATTAGTGGTATATCTTCTCTATCTGCTTTTTCTAAGATTAAACCTTTGCGAATGGCTTTATTTACTTTGTTTCTGGCATTTTTTTTCATACTTGCATAGCCAAAATTATCTAAATCGACTATGGCATTAAAATGAGGAAGCGATGATTCAAAATATAAATTGTTTTTAAGTCTTAAAAAATTATTTCTATCGAGTATAAAGCTAGCATTTTTATTATCACTATAATCTTTTTTACTTTTACTTAATTCTTTAATAACTAAATTTGGATTGACCTTTATAAATGCAACATTTTTATTTTTATAATAGTCTATTAATAAATTTGAAAAACACTTTACTTCGCTTTCATTTAAATAATCAATTAGAAATCCCCTAGGTGCATAACCATATAAAATATTTTTTTTGATTTTTTTTAATAGTATTAAACTAGCCGCAATTAAATTATTCATATCATCGAACATGCCAATATATTCATAATCATATCCCTTTTCACCCATTATTAGTGCGTACGATGAGGATTGATAAAATGTACTTGATTCGTATTTTTTTGAAAATTCGTCAAATTCGATAAATGATATTTCTTTAAGTGTCATACATATCCCTCTTTTTAGTAGTTTATTATAGCAAAAACCATCCATTTTGTCCATAAGTTTGTGCTTTGTATTTATTGACAGAGAAAGAAAAAAAGGTTAATATGTTTAATAGGAGGATAGTAATGAAAAAGAGTGTTGAAAGCAAAAATAGTTTACCAAAGCAAATAGCAGGGATATTTAATTTTTATTTAGCTAGAAATGTTATATTTGATATTATTGTTTTTCTAATTGGGTTGTTTTTTCTATTAAAACCTGATGCTGGTCTTAGAATTTGTGAAATAGTATTTAGTATTGTTTTAATATTTTCGGCAATTGTATCTTTTTATGATGCATCACTTAAGGGTATGGTTAGATGGTTTAATTACAGCTTAATTTATTCAATATTATCATTATGTTTTGGATTGTTAATAATTTTTAATCCATTATCATTATCAAATGTTATTTCTGTTATGTTTGGCTTGTGGTTATTAATTACTGGTATTTTGAAAATTAGTAATGCTTTATGGTTAAAAAGTGTTGATGAATCATCATGGACCGTTTTACTAGGAAGCGGCTTACTAATAACTGTTGTGGGAATATTACTAATATTTGTTAGATTCACACAATTCTATATTACACAATTGGTTGCGCTATTTTTAATGATATATGCTATATTGGATTTTGCAAATGTTGTTCTTTTGAAAAAAAGAGCTAAAGACATTGTAAAATCATTTAAATAGGTGGATTATGAGATTACAAAAATTTGATTATCAAATTAAGGACAATAAAAAAGGAACCATTATTGGTTTATTTGTTGTTACTTTATTATTAATTGCAGGAGTAATAATTTATAGAACTTTTGCTTCTTATAAAGTTACAGAAACTTATAATATTGTTAAAGGTAAAGTGGGTAGTTTTTCCGTAAATGCTAAACTTAATTATGTTGTAACAAATGCTAATTCTAATGATAACTTTACCGAAATGCCTTCAAAATATTTGTATCAATTTGATAAAAATAACAGTAGTTGCGAAGACAATGCCGAAATAGTGTACAATGAAAGTGAAAATAAAATCACTTTAAACAATTCAACTGGTAAGGATTGCACTATAGCTTTAGTATATGATCCGGTTGCGAATAAAACGTTAAAAAAGTTGGGAGATTATACCGTCAGTACAGGTGTTCCTTACGGAGAAAACGGAACAAAAAAATCTGGATGGTATGAAATGAATGATAATTATGGAATATCATATTACTATTATGCTGCGACTGATGAAGATTCTCTCTATTTCAATATAAATGATAATTTATTTAAAATTATTAGAATAAATGGTGATGGAAGTATAAAAGCTGTATCTGTAGGCAAGAGTATTTCAACAGCATTTAATAATCTAGCGGATAATAACTCTTATGTTGGCTATAAATATGGAAATATAAATGCAACAAATATTAAAGATGCTCATAGTAATCTAAATGATTCTACTATGATTACTTCTCTAGGCAGTATGGAATTTACTATTGATGAATCATATTTAGAAGACTCTTTATCATGTAATGATCGTAGTCTATATATTAATAGTTATAACAATAAAGAAAGCGATGATACGGGACTTGCTTATTCAAATAATATTACTTATTATGGTGCTTATTATCGTAAAAGAAATAATACACCAACACTAATGTGTTCAATTGAAGACGCATTTACCAAGAGTGATGTTATTTATGGTAATGGCCAGTCTAAAAATTTATTTGGTGTTTTATCTTGGGATGAAATGTATATTTCAGGATTTGATGTTTATGCTAAAAATGTATTAAATATTGATTCTTGGAGTATAACTCCTATGAAGTTTAGTGATAATACTGCTTATGTTTATTCAACTAAAAACGATATGGATAGAGTTAATGAAACAAAAAATGTAAACCCAGTTATAAATATTAAAGGCTCTTTAACATTTGCTGGTGATGGCAAGAAATCAGGTACTTTATTTACCATTAGTTCTAATTAATTGTGTTGCATTTAAGCATAAAATATAGTAAACTATCTATTGATTGGATGTGAAAACATGGAAGTTATTTTATTAATAGTATCTGTATTAATTATTGCATTGGTCTTATTGCAAGGAAATAAAGCTAGCGATGCTGGCCAAATTATTACTGGAGGAAACGAGACTTTATTCCAAAATATGAAAGAAAGAGGTCTAGAGCTATTTATTAGCAGACTTACTTTGTTCTTAGGAATACTGTTTTTCTTAATATCATTGTACTTATTTTTAAAATAATTATTAGGCAACTCTTTTGAGTTGCTTTTTTAAATATATTGGTTAAATTTTTGGCTTTTTAGTGTTATAATTATTTTATACTAGGAGGAACAATGAAAAGTAAAGGTTTTACCTTAGTTGAGCTTTTGGCGGTAATAGCTATTTTAGGCTTAGCCGCAGTATTTATAAGTACTAATTTTTTCCACTTGATTGGCAATGCTAAGGATTATGAATATGAAAATATATTTAAATATTTAAATGAAGCTGCTTATGCCTGCAGTAGCAGTGAAGAATATATTACAGTTGATAAACTTCTTGGAAAGGGTTGCATAGATCAAAAATCAGGATTGTTAAAAGACTTTAACTTTTCTGGTGATGGTGATAATAAAGTAAATGCTACAATTATGGTTACCATAAATGCTGGTGAAAAAAAGACCTGTGTGAGTGATTTTTCTGTCGATAAAGAAAATATAGAGGTAAAAAATATAAAAGGTGGATGTGGATATAATGGAAAATAAAGATAAAATATTAAATGCTTTAGAAAATGAAAAGGATGCTATATCATTAATTGAACTTAATGATAAGCTGGGTTTGACGACACCTCTAGAATTAAAAGAACTTGAAAATTGTTTAAATGAACTAAACAGTGAAAATATAGTTTATATTACAAAAAAAGATAAATATATTCTTTATAAAAATTGTCCGTTTTTTAAAATTGGTAAGTTAGCAGTTAATAAAAAAGGATTTGGCTTTGTTATTTTAGAAAAAGAAGATGACTTATATATTGATAAAGATAATTTAAATGGTGCTGTGCATAATGACTATGTTTTAGCAGAAATCACTAAAAATGGTGTAAAAAAAGAGGGAAGAATTTTAAAAGTTTTAAATCGAGAACTTAATAATTTAGTTGGTGAAATTGTCATTAAAGATAATAAAAAAGAAGTTGTTTTAGACGACGAAAAGCTAAACTTAATATTAGTGCTTGATCAAGATAGTGCCAAAAACTGTGTAGAGGGCAGTAAAGTTTATTTAAAAATAGTAAAGGAACTTGGTAAAAGGAAGTACTATGTTAAAGTTGCAAAATTAATAGGTCACAAAAATGATCCTGGTGTAGATATTTTAAGTATAGCTTATAAATATAATATTGAGACTGAATTTTCATCTGATGTAATTAGTGAAATTGATAATATACCAAATGAAGTTAGTGAAGCGGATAGAAAAGGCCGTAGGGATTTAACAAGTGACGTAATATTCACTATTGATGGTGACGACACAAAAGATATAGACGATGCCATTAGTTTAGAACTAAAAGGTGATAATTATGTTTTAGGAGTTCATATTGCAGATGTAAGTTATTATTGTAAACCAAATACAGCCCTTGGTGATGCCGCTTATTTACGAGGTACTAGCTCATATTTAGCTGATACTGTAATACCAATGTTGCCTCACAAATTGTCAAATGGAATATGCTCTTTAAATGAAGGGGTTGAACGTTTAACTATTAGTTGTGTTATGGAAATAAATCCATCTGGAAAAGTAATTGATTATGAAATATTTCCAAGCGTAATTAAAAGCCGTAAAAAGATGACCTATAAAAAGGTTAATGATATTTTAATGCGAGATATTGTTGATGAAGAATATTTGCCATACAAAGATATATTAAAAGAGATGAATAATCTTGCTAAAATAATTCGTAAAAGAAAAATAGCAAGAGGATATATTGATTTTGATTTGGACGAGGCGAAGGTTTTACAGGACGAGAATGGAAAAGCTATTGATATTGTCAAAAGAACTAGAGAAGATGGCGAGTGTTTAATCGAAGATTTCATGATTTCTGCTAATGAAACTGTGGCAGAGCATATTTCCAATATGGATCTACCATTTATATACAGGGTTCACGCTTTACCAAATAGTGAAAAAATAGATGATTTTGCTAAATTAGTTAATATCTTTGGCTATAAATTAGATACAAGTACGGTTTCATTAACACCTAAAGGAATGCAAAATATTTTATCAAGTTTAGAAGATAAACCTGAATATAAAATTCTTTCAAGTATGTTATTAAGAAGCATGAAAAAAGCTGAATATAGTAAGGATAATATTGGCCATTTTGGGCTTGCTAGTAAAAATTATACTCACTTTACCAGTCCAATAAGAAGATTTCCTGATTTAACCGTTCATAGATTATTAAGAACTTATTTGTTTAATCATGATTTGTCAATTGAAACTATTAAGTATTATGATAATGCCTTAGTTGATATAGCAGAGCATTCTAGTGAAAGAGAAGTTGCAAGTGTCAATGCTGAAAGAGATGTCATGGATATGAAATCGGCAGAATATATGGAAAGCCATATTGGTGAAATTTATGATGGTATAATTACTTCCGTTACAAGCTTTGGATTTTTTGTTGAATTGGACAATTTAATCGAAGGACTTGTTCATGTTAATTCGCTACATGGTGATTATTACGTTTACGTAGAGGATCTACTGGCTATGATAGGAAAGAACACGAAAAAAATGTATCAAATTGGAAATAATGTAAAAGTTAAAGTTGTTGCGGCTTCGAAGGCAACTGCTATGATAGACTTTGAAATAGTAGAGGAAAAAAATAATGGAGACAGTAAATAGAAAAGCATATTATGATTATTATATATTAAAAGAAATCGAAAGCGGAATTGAACTTAAAGGTACAGAAGTTAAATCCATAAAAAAAGGCTCAGTAGATTTAAAAGACACTTTTGTAACAATTAAAAACAATGAAGCTTATATTATAAATATGTACGTAGCAAAATATAATGAAGGAAATATTTTCAATCACGATGAACGAAGAACTCGTAAACTTTTGCTACATAAAAGTGAAATAAAAAAACTAAAGGAAGAATGTTTGATCGAAGGTAATACGCTTGTTCCTTTAAAATTATATTTCAAAAATGGCAAAGTAAAGATTTTAATTGCCGTTTGTAAAGGTAAAAAACTTTATGATAAGAGAGAGACACTCAAGAAAAAAGATTTAGAAAGAGAAAAAAGATTATATTAATTGCGAATTAAAAACTATTCGTGATATAATTTTTTATGGAGAGGTATTATGACAAATAAAAAGAAACATATTAAGAAGAAAAACTTAATTATAATTATTGCTTCAGCAATAATATTGATCGCTGGTGTAATTGCTGGAGTGATGATTTTAAACAAAAAGGATACACCAGCGTCATCCAAAAAAGATAAATCAAAAATTGACAAAAAAGAAGACCCTATTAAAAGCTTAAAAATAGTTGATGTTTCATCGACTAGTAGACCATTTGCTGTTATGATTAATAATATTAATGTAGCTAGGCCTTTACAAAGCGGATTACAAGACGCTTATATAGTTTATGAAATTATCGTTGAAGGTGGAATTACACGATACATGGCTTTATTTTTAGATCAAAATACAGCACGTATTGGTTCGGTAAGAAGTGCAAGACATTATTATTTAGACTACGCAATGGAAAATGATGCTATATATGTCCATCATGGTCAATCTGATCAGGCTTATGATGACTTCCAAAGATTAGCACTGGATAGAATTGTTGTTGATAATAATAAAACCGGATGGAGAGATAAGTCCTTAAAGGTCAGTAGTGAACATACTTTGTTTACAAGCATTGATAAATTAAAAAATGGAATTGGCAAAAAAAGAACTGTAAGAAATAAAAAATTATTATTGAATTATAGTCCTGATAGTTTGAATTTGAAAGACTTTGAAAATAGTAAACAAGCAAATAATGTATCTATTAGATATTCTAATAATACAACTACCTCATATGTATATGATGAGAATAATAAAGTATACAAAAGATTTGTAAATAATAAAGAGCATAAAGACTATTTTACAAAAGAACAATATACAGTAAAAAATATAATTACATACCAAGTTCATAATTATAATTTGAACGATGGTTCAGGTAAGGGAAGACAAGGCCTTGATAATATAGGTAGTGGAACAGGTTATTTCATATCTGAAGGTGTTGCAGTTCCAATAACTTGGGAAAAAACTAGTCGTGATCAACAAACAGTATATAAATACGAAAATGGTAAAGAATTAGTTGTTAATGATGGAAATACGTTTATTCAAATTCAACCAAAAGGAGAAGCACTTACTATATCATAAACTTTCTTTAAGAGAATATAATTTACAAGGAGGATTATTATGCAAGCAATTATCACGTTTTTAGCAAATAATTATATATGGTTTTTAATAATTACTTTAATTTTAATTTTTGCTCTCATTGGATATTTGGTAGATACAAAGCAGGATGAGCGTTTTACTAAGAGTGTGGCTCTAGATCCAGAATTGAGTAGCAAAATGGAAGCAGCCAAAGCTGCAAATATTACTCTTAATGATATGGTTACTGACACAAATAAAAAGCAAGAAAATAAAGAAAACAAAAATCCCTAAAACGGATTTTTTTGCTTTAAATAAGCCTATATATATGTTTAACTCATAAACCTTTATTTTTTAGACCTAGTAATATTTAAAAAAATTTGCTATAATGAAAAAGCTAGAAAAGAGGAATAAAGATGTCATTAAATGATGTATGGACTATATTTACTAAAATTCTTGATATATTAATTGTTTGGTTAGCATTTTACTATATTTTAAAAAATGTTCGTAACAATATAAAGATGGTTTTAATTGTAAAGGGAGTAGTATTAGTACTAGTTGTTAAGTTTTTAAGCAACTTGCTTAATTTATATACAGTGGGTCTATTAATTGAGTATATTTTACAATGGGGGCCTCTTGCTATTATAGTTATTTTTCAACCAGAGATTCGCGGAGTGTTGGAATCTATTGGACGTACCCAATTATTAGGAAGACACAAAGTGCTAACTGTATCTGAAAGAGAAAAGATAGTATTTGAAATAATGAGAGCTATCGAATACTTAAAAAGAAATCGTATAGGAGCCCTAATCGTTATTGAACGTGAAATATCTCTCCAACAATACATAGAGCCAGCTACAAAAATATATGCTGATTTATCATATGATTTGTTGGAAACATTATTTTTCCCAAATGGTCCAATGCATGATGGTGGCGTAATTATTCAAGGTGATAGGATAACCTGTGCAGGGGCAGTATTTAAAACTAGTATGGATACAAATATTAACAAAAGATTAGGTACAAGGCATAGAGCGGCTTTGGGAATAGCTGAAGAAACAGATGCTATTGCTTTAGTAGTATCTGAGGAAAATGGCCGAATAAGTATAGCACTTGATAGTGAACTTCATTATAATTTAACAATTGATGAATTTAGACTAATGTTAATTGAGGCTTTAAATCCAAAGGCTGAAGTATTTTATGATGCTGATGAAACCGACGATGAATTAGAAAGTGGTGAAGACAAATAATGCAAAAAGTAATTAACTTCTTTGGTAATCTATTTAAAGGAATCTATCGCTTTTTTGATAAATATATTGTTACGCCAATAAGTAAATTAATTTTTAGAATTATAAATAATTTCAATAAAAAAACAGGTGGCTTGGATAAAGTTCTAAATCGTCCTAACGTTTTATTTTATGCATCTTTGGGATTAGCCGTTATAGTATTTTTTCTTACCGATTCAAAAGTTATTTCGTTAGTTGAGAATGAAGCAGAGGTAATAACCAATGTTCCGTTAACAGTTAGGTATGATGAAGAATCATATGTAGTTGAAGGAATTCCCGAACAAGTTGATTTGATTCTGACTGGAAGAAAAAGTGATATTTATTTAGCAAAGCAATTAGGAGAACATGAAGTAATATTGGATTTAACTGATTATGAAGCTAGCTCATCTTCATACAAAGTTTATTTAACTTATACTAAGTCAGTTGAATCATTGACTTATAAGTTAGATCCTTCGTATGTAACTGTAACAATTAAGGATCGTCAAAGCGACTTATTTGATGTTTCTTATGATTTAATAAATAATAATAAATTAAATAAAAAATTAAGTGTTAGTGATGTTACATTATCTAAAACTGAGGTTGTTGTTAAGGGTAGTGAAGAGACACTAAATAAGATAGCTTCTGTAAAAGCATTAATAGATTTAGGAAATGATACTTTAAAGGAAGCTGGAACATTTAATGTAGATAATATTCCGGTTGTGGCTTATGATGAAAATGGTAAGCTTGTTAATAATATTACAATAGTGCCTGAAAATTTATCTGCAAAAGTTGTTTTAGATTCTTATTCAGAAAACGTTGCGTTATCTGTATTGACAACAGGTAATTTAGTTACAGGAAAAGCTATAGCTTCAATTCTTGTTAATAATAGTCCATCATTCTCAATTGATATTTATGGTGATAAAGATAAAATTGCTGATATTAAATCAGTTCCTGTAACCATAAATGTTGAAGGCCAAGGAAATAATGGCACGAAAACATACAAAGCCAGCATTTCTAAACCAAATGGGGTAAGACATATGAGTGCATCAAATGCTACTATTACGGTTACTTTTGGTGAAGAAAAGCAAAAAACGATTGAAATTACAGATATAAAATACCGTAACTTGGGTGATGGTTATTCTCCTGTTGCTAACAGCACTAAAATAAGTGTTCAAGTAAAAGGCGTTCAGTCAGTCATTGATGCAATAAATCCTGATAATATTACAGCTTATGTTGACTTGACCGGACTTGGAGCTGGAGATTATGAGCTTGATGTTAAATTTGATAATAATGATCCAAAGATTACATTAATTTCTTTAAATAAAGTTAATATTAAAATATCAAAAAATTAAGGCTAAATATTAGCCTTAATTTTATTTTGTTAATAATACTTGTAATATTACCGCTACTGATGTAAAAAATGCAACAATAGCGTAAATCATATATGTTTTAGAAAAGCCTTCGGAAGTGTTAGGATTTTTCAATTTTCTTGTAAGCACTGCATCTTTGCTTAAGCTTTGATTTAAATTATTTTCCTTTCGAGTAATGCTATTATTAATAGCTTCATCTCTTTCATAACTGTCAGTTAATTTTTCTTCGTTATTTAGTGAAACCAAATTAGTATTCAATTTATCAATATAGTTTGTATCAAAGTTAGAAAGATTTACATACGTGTTATTCTTTGTTTTTAACTTTAAATCTGAGCGATAGCCGAACGAAACATCACTTTGTTTCTTTTCTTTTTCTTCAAGTTCACTTTGGCGAACAGCTTCTTCTATAACTGGTTCTATTAAATATGTCTTTAACTCTTCACTCATATCAAAGGATGAAAATGCATACTCTTGAAGTCTTTCATCTTTCGCTCCCTCTAATTTTATCTGACAATAAGGATTTGAACTGATAGGAGTTTTTACATTGAATGATACCGCAATACTTCTTTTATCATCTTCTTTTTTTATAGAACGCATTAATTCAATTAGATAATCTTTAAAATTCTTGATTTTTATTACTTCTTCACTTGTTACAGCTTTTTCTTCGCCTTCTTTTTGTCTATCGTTCAAATAGCCTAGTGCGGAAGATTTTAATTGCTCTTTGGCCTCTAGTGATAAGTCATTATAATAAATCTCAATATAATTTTTAATATCTTCTTCAGAACCTAATTCATTATTATTAATTAGATTTTTTAAAGTTTCTAAGTGACTCATTATTATGTCTTGTTCTTTAGTCTTTTCAGCCTTTTGTAACATTTCCATGGCCTTTTTCATTTCCTCTTTAGTACACATGCGTTCTGTTTTTCCATCTGGTATAATTGTTACATAATAAAGATTATTAGTCTTCTTTATGCGAAATAAATTTTTCTCATCATCATATATTTCACTTATAATTGCTCCGTCAGTCATGTTCATATTCTTCGATACTTCACTCATATACATCCCTCTATAATAATAATTATACGATAAAGTAAGGAAAAATGAAACAATAAAATCTTTTGTTGACGAATATATAAAATTGGTGTTAAACTAATTAAAAGAAAAGCAGTGATTATATATATTAGTTTAACATTTTCTAATTAAGAGACAAAATATATAGGTGAGATTATTTTGAGATAAAATGTTAAATGAATTTCAATATATGAGCTTTTATAAGTATGTAGTGCTATAAACTATAAAGAGCTAGAATTCTAGAATATGGGTGGTACCGCGGATTAATTCGTCCCATACTTTGGAATTTTTTTATTTTTTAGGAGGATATTATGTTAGAAAAACTAGAAGAAATTAAAAAAAGAGGGCTAGAAAAGATAAATGCAGCTTCAAAAACTGATTTATTGGAGGAAGTTAGAAAAGATTTGCTCGGCAAAAAAAGCGAATTAACTGAGGTTTTAAAATTATTAAGTACTTTAGACAGCGAAACTAAAAAAAGTGTTGGAATGAAGGCTAATGAAATAAAGTTATCTTTCGAGAGTGCTATTAAAAATCAACAAGAAAATATTTTAGCAAATGCCAGTGTAAGTGATGAATTTATTGATATTACTTTACCTGGTAAAAGTGTAGGAGCTGGTGCTCTTCATCCAATAACACAAATGTGTTACGATTTAAATGATGCTTTTCTTTCATTAGGATTTGAAGTTTTTAGCGAAGATGATATTAGTAGTGAAAAGTATGCTTTTGATAATTTAAACTTTTCAAAGGATCATCCAGCTCGTCAATCTATGGATACCTATTGGATTAGTGGAACTGAAGATTTACAGGCTGAAAAAAGATTGTGTTTAAGGCCTCATTTAACTGGTGGCAGTGTAAGATACTTACTTAAACATGGTGCTCCAGCTAGATTTGTTTATCCAGGAAGAGTATATCGTAACGAGACTACGGACGCTAGACATGAAAGAGCATTCTTTCAATATGAGGCATTGATTGTTGATAAAGATTTATCCTTCTCATCAGGAATTGTAATGATTCAAACAATTCTAAAAAAGGTGTTTGGTAGAGAAGTAAATGTTCGTATGCGTGAGGGCTTTTTCCCATTTACAGAGCCAGGATATGAAATAGATATGGAATGCTTAGTATGTGGAGGAG
>OIYS01001050.1_pt1 | contig 15543 bp, 16 predicted proteins | sample 1588271 | NCBI WGS metagenome assembly OIYS01 (sample SAMN03283286) | human gut metagenome | biome: human-associated habitat; material: feces | host: Homo sapiens | place: Peru | collected 2012
GTTCTTCTCCATGCCGTTGGCGTTCAGGGAGATGACGGGAATGTGGCTCAGTCCCGCCTTGTCCAGGGCACGGCGGATGAAGGCCACGTAGTTGCTGGCCCGGCAGCAGCCGCCGGTCTGGGTCATGATGAGAGCCAGCTTGTCGGTGTCGTACCGCCCAGACAGCACCGCCTCCATCAGCTGTCCCACCGACAGAATGGAGGGATAGCAGGCGTCGTTGTTGACGTACTGCAAGCCTACGTCCACCGCTTTCCGGGTGGCGTTATTCAAAATCTCCACATGATAGCCGTGGCGGCGGAACACCGGCTCGATGACGTCAAAGTGAATGGGGGACATCTGGGGCGCCAGAATGGTATAGCCCTGCTCGAACATCTCTTTTGTGAACTCCGTGCGGTGGTAATCCAGCGGCACCGGCTTGGCACAGATATTTTGTTCACGCCGCATGTTCATGGCGGCCAGCAGACTGCGGACACGGATACGGGCCGCGCCCAGATTGTTCACCTCGTCGATCTTCAGCACGGTATAGAGCTTGCTGCACTTCTCCAGTATCTCGCATACCTGATCGGTGGTGACGGCGTCCAGTCCGCAGCCGAAGGAGAACAGCTGCACCAGCTCCAGATCGTCCCGCCTGCCCACGAACTCCGCCGCCGCGTACAGCCGGGAGTGGAACACCCATTGATCCACCACCCGCAGGGGACGCTGGGGCGGCGTGTCCAGCGGCAGGCTGTCCTCGGTGAATACGTACAGGCCGTAGGAGGCGATCAGCTCCGGAATGCCGTGGTTGATCTCCGGGTCGATGTGGTAGGGTCGTCCCGCCAGCACCACGCCCCGCTTGCCGCTTTGCTCCATTTCCGCCAGACGGCGGCGGCCCTCGGCGCGAATGTCATCCTTGGCCCGGCGCTGCTCGGCCCACGCGGCACGGGCGGCGGCGCGGACTTCGGCGGCGGGGATGCTCCACACGTCCCGGCACAGCTTCACCAGCCGGTCCTCCGCCGTTTTCTCGCTGGTAAAGGCGATGAAGGGCCGGATGTACCGCACCTGTCCTGTGGTGATGGCCTCCACATTGTTTTTCAGGTTTTCGGGATAGGACACCACCATAGGACAGTTGTAGTGATTCTGGGCGTCCTTCGTCTCCTGATACTCATAGAACACGCAAGGGTGGAAAATCGTGGTGATTCCGTGCTGCACCAGCCACTCCACGTGGCCGTGGGCCAGCTTGGCGGGGTAGCACTCCGATTCCGACGGGATGGACTCCATGCCCATCTCGTAGATGGCCCGGGTGGAGAAGGGGGACACCACCACCCGGAAGCCCAGCTGCTGGAAGAAGGTGGCCCAATAGGGATAGTTTTCGTACAGGTTCAGCACACGGGGAATACCGATGACACCGCGCGTGGCCTCCGTCTCCGAAAGCGCCGGATAGTCAAACAGCCGCTGCCGCTTATAGGCCATCAAATTGGCGCCGGGTTGGGCGGCGTTGGGGTTCTTCACCCGCTTTTCGCAGCGGTTGCCGGAGATGTACCGGCCGCCGTCGGAGAAGGTATTCACCGTCAGCAGGCAGTTGTTTTCACATCCGCCGCAGCGGGCAGTCTTGGCGGTGTAGGTCAAGGCGGCGATGTGGGCAAAGTCCAGCGTCTCGGTGGGCTGGCCGTGATAGCGGTCGCGGGCGATCAGCGCCGCGCCGAAGGCACCCATCAATCCGGAGATATCGGGACATACCGCCTCAGCCCCGGCGATACGCTCGAAGGCCCGCAGCACGGCTTTATTATAGAAAGTGCCGCCCTGCACCACGATGTGATGGCCCAGCTCCCGGGCGTCGGCCAGCTTGATGACCTTGAACAGCGCGTTCTTGATGACGGAGTAGGCAAGTCCGGCGGAGATGTCCGACACCGCCGCGCCCTCCTTCTGGGCCTGCTTCACGTTGGAGTTCATGAACACGGTGCAGCGGGTGCCCAGATCCACCGGATGCCGGGCGAACAAGGCCTCGTCGGCGAACTGCGCCGCCGTGAAGCCCAAGGAATTGGCAAAGTTTTCCAGAAATGAGCCGCAGCCGGAGGAGCAGGCCTCGTTCAGCATGACGCTGTCCACCGTGCCGTTTTTCAGACGGATGCACTTCATGTCCTGCCCGCCGATGTCCAGCACACAGTCCACCTGCGGATCGAAAAACGCCGCCGCCGTGGTGTGGGCGATGGTCTCCACCTCACCCTCGTCCAGATGGAAGGCGGCCTTCAGCAGCGCCTCGCCGTAGCCGGTGGAGCAGGAGCGGGCGATGCGGGCCGTGGGCGGCAGCAGCGTTGCCAGCTGCGCCATGGCGGTCATGGCGGTCTTGATGGGGCTGCCGCTGTTGTTGGCGTAGTACGACCACAGCAGCTGACCGTCAGCGCCGGTCAGCGCCAGCTTGGTGGTGGTGGAGCCTGCGTCGATGCCCAAAAAGCAGTCGCCCCGGTAGTCGGCAATGTCGCCCTTTTCCACCACCGCGTGGGCGTGGCGGGCGCAGAACGCGTCATACTCCGCTCTGTCGGCGAACAGCGGCGGCAGCCGCTTGATCTCGAACGCCATGGTGACGCCCTGTGCCAGCCGGTCGATCAGCTCGCCGATGGGCCGCGCTGCCGCGTCGGCTTCCGTCTCCAGCGCCGCACCCATGGCGGCGAACAGGTGGGAGTCGTCGGGATCCACGATGTTTTCCGGCGTCAGCTTCAAGGTGCGGATAAAGGCTTTTTTCAGCTCCGGTAGGAAGTGCAGCGGCCCGCCCAGAAAGGCCACGCAGCCCCGGATGGGCTTGCCGCAGGCAAGGCCGGAGATGGTCTGGTTCACCACCGCCTGAAAGATGGAGGCGGCCAGATCGGCACGGGTCGCGCCCTCGTTGATGAGGGGCTGGATGTCGGTCTTGGCGAACACGCCGCACCGGGCGGCGATGGTGTACAGCTCCTTGTAGTCCGCCGCCGCGTCGTTAAGCCCCTTGGCGTCGGTTTGCAGCAGGGCGGCCATCTGGTCGATGAAGGAGCCGGTGCCGCCGGCGCACACGCCGTTCATCCGCTCCTCCAGACCGCCGGTGAAGTAGATGATCTTGGCGTCCTCGCCGCCCAGCTCGATGGCCACGTCTGTCTGGGGATAGCGCTGCTCCAGCGCCGAGGCCACCGCCACCACCTCCTGAACAAAGGGAATGTCCAGCGCCCGGCCCAGATTGATGGAGCCGGAGCCGGTGATGGCGGGCGTCAGGGCGCAGTCACCCAGCGCTTCGCGAGCCTCACGCAGCAGCGCCGCCAGCGTCTGCTGGGTGTGAGCCTGATGGCGGCGATAGTCGCCGTAGATGATGTTGTCGTTTTCGTCCAGAACCACCAGCTTCACGGTGGTGGAGCCAATGTCGATACCGGCGCGATAGGTTTTCATAGGTACGAGATCCCTCCATCGGGTGATGTAAGAAAATTTTTATTGAAACATACCATACCACATTTTTCGACAATTTTGCGTTAAGAATTTGTTAAGAAAAACGGAATGGCGTTTCAGACAAGCCTATGCACCGGAGCGGAGAAAATATGCCCACGGAGGGAAAAATGCGGAAAAACGCTTGAGCCCCGGCGGGGTATCTGGTATAATAATACGTTAGAATATCACGCACTTGAATAAGGAGATGTACATATATGAAATTAGGTATCGGAAGAATTTGACCTGATTTCATAAATCTATAAAGAAGCATAAATGCCCGTAAATCCTTACGGGAACAAGCTTTTTCAAATTTCAAGGGGCATAAAACTCCACGCTGTTTCATAAAGCCGCACGCCAAAATGGTACAGTCGTGGTACAGTAGATTGAAGTGCCGAGAAAAGCCCCTATGCAAAGATAATTATAATATGACGATGAAAAGCTAAAGCAGTTCTATCACACAATACGCGCGTGGTAGAACTGCTTTCCTTTATTGAATTGCAGTATCGGACAGGCTATGCAAAACCTGTCCAATATCTGCATCCATGCAGATAGACTGCTTCTCAATCTCCTGTGGGCAAACCGCCTGTCCTTGGTTGATACAGGCATAGATTGCGTTCGGGGTCTTCGCCGTCATCTGCCAGAACGGATACTTGATGATGACCGGGGTGTTGTATCCTACGCCCAATTCCAGAAAGAGAATTCTTTGTCCTTCATGGGTACGGAGAAAATTTTCATACCGCTCTGCTGCCCGATGCCAGCCCTCGTCTTCCGCAAATTTATCATCGCTGCGGAGGTTCATCGTCAGTGGTTTCCCACAGTGTGGACAGGTCGGAAGAAGCTCCGTCGGAACTTTCATATTCTCCTGCCGTTCTATCATCTCCCAAATGACCGACTCATTATCAAAGGTCTCCTGACAGCACGGCTCGCTGCACTGGAACAGGCCGTAATCGCCCTGCGTGTAAAACAGCCGCTTTTTGTCAAAACCTGCCTTCTGAAAGCAGTGGTCTACATTGGTTGTGATAACGAAATAGTCCTTATCCGCCACCAACTTCAAAAGGTCATCGTAGACCGGCTTGGGCGCATCCTGATAGCGGTTGATAAAAATATACCGGCTCCAATACGCCCAGAATTCTTCCATTGTAGGGAAGGGATAGAAGCCGCCGGAATACATATCCTTGATACCGTACTTTGCCGCAAAATCGGAAAAGTATTTTTCAAACCGTTCACCGGTGTAGGTGAAGCCCGCCGCCGTGGACAGACCGGAACCTGCACCGATCACCACGGCATCGCAGCCCTGTAATGCTGCTTTCAGCCGTTCCATCGGCTCAGAGCAGCTTTTCGTAGATGGTTTTGTCCAAATCCTTGAAAACATTGAAGATCACCTTCTTGACACTGGTTTGCTTTTTGAGAAATTCTTTGACTGTCGCTACTGCAATCTCCGCCGCCAAGTCATTGGGGAAATGAAATTCTCCCGTGGAAATACAGCAGAATGCCACACTTTCCAAGCCGTTTTCCGCCGCCAGCTCCAGACAGGAGCGGTAGCAGGAGGCCAACAGTTCTTTGTCCTCTTTGGTTACTCGACCGCTGATGATGGGTCCGACCGTATGCAGTACATGCCGGCAGGGCAGATTGAACGCGGGCGTGATTTTTGCTTGACCGGTGGGTTCGGGATAGCCCTGCTGTTCCATCAGCTCCGCACAGGCAAGGCGCAGTTCCATGCCCGCATAGGTATGAATGACGTTGTCGATGCAGCGGTGGTTCGGAATATAGCAGCCGGTCATGCCGGAGTTTGCCGCATTGACGATAGCATCGCACTTCAGCGTCGTAATATCGCCCTGCCAGAGATACAGCCACGGCTGAATGGGCGTCAGGTCGGCAATATCGGTGATACCTTTTGCCTCGTTTTCACCTTGCAGATACTCATCCTGTGTTTGCAGAAAATCTGCGCCGATGCGCTGCGGTGCGCGAATATTCATCAGGCCCCGCAAAAGCTGGCGCTGGCTCTCTGGCTCCGCCGGAATAGCAATATCCCGATACTCTGTTTTCTCTTTCAAAAGCGACTGAATCAAAAACAGCCGCCGCTGTGCTTGATTCATAATTTTTCCACCGCCTTTACCGGACAGTTTTCATAGCAGGCCCCACAATGGAGGCAATGCTCCGGCTGAATGGTGTATTGTTCGCTGGGAACAATGCACTTCTGCGGACAGTGGTTCAGGCAGGTGCCACAGCCGATGCACGCATCGGTGATACGATAGCCCTTTTTCTCAGTTTCCGCCCGCCCAACTGTATAAACCTCACGGAAGATGGGCTTCACGCCCAAATTGAAGTATTCGATGGTGAAATCCTTCAGCTCAAAAATAATGCCGATATTCCGGGTGTCTCCGGGATATACATTCGCAAGATACGGCTGTTCCGCAAATATCGTATTGATTTTTTCCTCCTGAATTTCCGCAGGCACCGCCTTACCGGACAGACGGATCATTTCTTTGAACCGGGTATAAGCGAGAATCTGCACCCGTCCATCGGTCAGCAGCTCGTCACAAAACGCCTTGCCCCTTGCCGTGAAGAAATACAAGGAATCCGGTTCATAATGAATGGCACTGATGCAGCGAACCTGCGGTGCGCCGATCTTATCTACGGTGGCGAAGGACAGCACTCCGCAGAGCTTCATTTTTTGCAAACAGATTTGTGCATTCATTTCGCAGCACCTCCCATACGGATCACGCGCCCCTCTTTTCTCGGCTTCGGGGCGGGGTGCTTGTCGCCCTCTTTGGCGTAGCCCAAAAGAAGCTGCATGACGGCATAGCGGTCGGTGGGAATGTTCCACTGCCGCAAAATCTCCTGTCCGTAGGGATCGTCAAAGGCCGTCCAGCCCTGACCGATATAGCAGGAGCCGATACCCAGAGCATCCGCCGCCAGCATCATATTTTCCGCGGCAACCGCGCAGTCATCCACGGAGAACAGAAAATTCTTCGGTGCGAACATGGTGATAACAGTAGGTGCGTCATAAAAAGCATTTATCAGGTGGGGGTCATCCGCTATGCTGGGCTGTTCACGGGAAACGAAGCTCGTTTCCGTTGCCATGCGGGGCTGAGAGTTTGCCCGCTTGATCTTACCGAGGCGCTCATTTACCTCTTTGTCCTGACAGACGGCGAAGATCACGCCTTGCCGTCCGCCTGCGCTGGGCGCATACAAACCTGCCTGCAAAATTTGCTGCAAGGCGGCTTCTTCAATTTGCTTCGGCGCAAAGCGCCGGATAGAACGGCGGTGAAGAATGGTATTCATGACTTCGTTCATGGTTGTACCTCCGTATCGAATTTGTTTGTCAGCGTGTAGCTGCGGTGCGGCAGACCGTCCGTAAAGGAATTGAATTCGGCCCATGCCTCGGTCAGATAGTAGGCTACTACAACCTCCCGATCATCGCCAAACTGCGAAGTCAGCACCGGGCTTTCCGCAAAGCAACGGTCAACGATGGCAGGGTCTTTCGTGAAATTGACTTTACCTCCCAACCGTACATAGGTCATGGTTTCCGGGTCGCAGATACAGAGCTGGATATACGGGTGCGCCTGCAATTCGGTGTAGGACTCATAGAACTCCACAGTGTCAAAATACAAAACGCCGTCCTGCTCGAACTTGAACTCGATGGGGCGAATCTGCGGATTGCCGTCCAGTCCAAGGGTTGTGCCATATTGCAGGGAAAAGCGGTCAAAGGTTTTGGTGACAACGCTCAGACCGTCCTCATAGTTCAGCGACTGAAAAAACTCCAAATTCGTCATAGGCGCGTCCCCCTTTTGGAAAACTGCTGTGTAAAGGATGACGCCGATCAGAAAAATGCCGCACAGCACCAGCATGACTTTCTGCGTTGGGGCAAGGGATTTCAGGAAACTCATACGATTTCCTTCCAGCATTGGGGATCAGCGGCATAGAAATTTCCGTCTTTCCCGCTTGCCACGGCAGGGCAGCCCCGGCAGAATGCCAGCAGCTCGCATTTGCTGCACTTCTCGAACTTTGTGTAGTCACGGTACTGTTCCATCTGGCATACCCAGACATCCGCCAGCCGGTCGGTGAACACATTGGCGACCTTGCTGTTCTGTACCCGTCGGCAGGCATACACATCCCCGGTGGGGAGGATGGTCAGGTGGCAGTTGCCGCAGTTGCAGCCGCCGTAGATCATACCGTCCTCTACGGTTTCGGGGATTTTGAACGCCCCGGTTTCGTACTCATACAGCGTCCACAGATGGTCTTTCTTGTTGAAGTAGGTCTGGCAGCCTGCGGCCTCATATTCCTTGAATTTCCTGTCGCAGTCAGAGAGCAGCTTGCGGTAGCGCAGCGGCTCAATGCCCACATCCTTTTCCTCGCTGGTGGGGCAATAACGGGCGAATGCAAAGACATTCACGCCTGCCGCCACAACAGCGTCGATGATGCCGGGAACCTCGTCAATGTTCGTGCCGGAAACGGTGGTCATCACCACGGAGCGAATACCGGCCCGATTGATGCAGCCGATCTTCTCCAACGTAATATCAAAGCTGCCGGGCTTGCGGAACCAGTCATGGGTTTCACGCAAACCGTCAATGGAAAGCTGATATTTTTCGCAGCCATATTCTTTGAGCTTGCGGCAAACCCCGTCGGTCAGGTGGAACGGATTGCCGAGGATGGTGAACGGAACACTGTGCTGTTTCATCAGCTCACACAGACGCCAGAAGTCAGGGTGCAGGATCGGATCGCCGCCGGTGATGTAAAAATACGGCAGACGGTCATAGACCTCGCAGAAGTCCAGGCAGTTGTAGAAGGTGTCCTGCATTTGCTGCCAGGACATTGCATCCAGCTTCTTGTTGCAGTTTTCAGAGAAAATGTAGCAGTGCTTGCACCGCTGGTCGCATTCATCGGTGATGTGCCACTGGAAAGAAAAATACTGTTTCATGGAATCCTCCTTGTTGTGATGGGACGCATTTCCGAAAGCGTAACAGCCGTTGCCCCCTCGGAAATACGCCCCAAGGTTTTCTTGGGGTGTATCTCGTCGTCACAAGCTCCATATCATACAGTTCCGCGTAAACGCGAAACCTGATTCATTCCGCTGTGACTCCTCCTCCCACAAAATCCTGCGATTTTGTGGGAACCCTGTCATTACTGCTTGTCGCCAGCACCACAGGCAGAGCCGCAAGCGGCAGGCTTCTCAGCGGGCTTGTCACCGGCACCGCAGGCAGAACCGCAAGCTACGGGCTTCTCGGCGGGCTTATCGCCAGCACCGCAGGCAGTTGCGGGAGCAGTGGCCTCCGCCTTCTTGTTCCAGCCAAAGAGATTAGAAAGGGCCATAATTGTTACCTCCATAAATTCTTGTCAAACAGCTTTTCCTGTTTGCATTTTCATTGTAGGGCATCTTCATTCCGAAAAAAAGTACGCACAAATCTATTACTGAGTTACAAAAAAGTAACCGCTTGCAAGTAAGAGATTCCTGCACTATAATTAAGATATAGCATTCTAAATAAAACCATTGGAGGTACTGCTATGCTGACAAAAGAAGAAATGCCCGCTTGCCCGGTAGCAACTACCGTGGCTCTGATCGGCAGTAAGTGGAAACTGCTCATCATGCGGAATCTGCTTCAGCGCCCATGGCGGTTCAATGAGCTGAAAAAGGACTTGGAGGGGATCAGCCAAAAGGTGCTGACGGACAGCCTGCGCTCCATGGAAGCCGATGGGATCATCACCCGCACCGTCTATCCCGAAGTACCGCCGAGGGTAGAATACGCTCTGTCCGACTTGGGCGAATCCATGCGCCCGATCATGGATGCAATGGAGATTTGGGGGACGGAATATAAAAAATCGAAGGAATAAAAAGCATCAAGCCTGTCGAACTTCTCCGACAGGCTTGATGTTTTTTTCTTTTTATATCCTTCCGAAGTGCTGCAATTAAAAATTACATAGGAAAGCTTAAAGGAACCGGCAATACGCAGTTGCGAAAATCGCCTGCTGCAACATTACTAAGAATATTCAAGCTACCCTGCTTGTGCGCAGGGCAGCTTTTTTATGTGGGTTTTCCCGTTTGTAAGCGGCGTTTGAAGTGCTGGCTGTGCGTTTTCCTGTTCAGCCGGCAAAACGGCGCAGAACGCAAAGGCCGATTTTTCACCTTTTTTCTGCCGCCGTTTAGCAACCACTCTGCAAGACATCGTTTGCCGTTGTTGGGTTATCCGTTATCGGGAAAATCCACGCGCCAATTAAGTAATTACAAAAGAAAGAAATACTGGCTCTATAAATTACCCATCTATTTTAGCGATGCGCGTTTTCATATGCTTTTCGGATTCCGTCTGGCAAGCGGTCAGGAATCAGTGCCTTTAGTCTGTCCTCACTGCCGTCCTTGATTGCCTGCTCATAGTACCAGCATTTGAATTTGAGCATATCCAGTGTTCGCTTCATCTGCTCAAGCTCTGCCTCCATGTGCGCCCGCTGCGCCTCAAACATCGCCTTTCGCTGCGGGTAGGTGGCCGGTCCTTCTACGCACCAATCCATGAATTGCCGGATGTCCTTGATCTCCATACCGGCCTTTTTCAGACACTCGATGACCCGGAGTGCTTCAATCTCCGCCTCACTAAACTTCCGGATACCAGATACCCGCTCCATGTTCGGGAAAAGCCCCTGCTTGTCATAATAGCGCAGCGTCGAGATGGGTAATCCGAACATCTCCGCTACCTGTCCAATCGTGTACATAAAATACTCCTAAAAATTTTTTCAAAAAACTCTTGACCTAAAGTTAGGTTTATGCCTTATCGTACTCAGTATAGCAGAAAAACAAATATTTTCAAGAGAAAAAGGAGCTTACTATGAGTAAGAGGGTTCTGATCATATCGTCCAGTCCCCGCAAGGGTGGGAATTCGGAGACGTTGGCGGCAGCCTTTGCCAAGGGTGCGCAGGAAGCTGGTCATCAGGTAGAGACTGTGTTTCTGCGGGAAAAGCAGGTTGGCTTCTGCAAGGGCTGCTTCGCCTGCTTGAAGCTGGGGCACTGCGTCATCCAAGACGATGCCGTGGAAATTGCCGCCAAAATGCACGATGCAAATGTGCTGGTGTTCGCAACGCCTGTCTACTATTACTGCGTCAGCGGTCAGCTCAAGACCATGCTGGACCGTGCCAACCCGCTGTTCGATACGGACTACGCCTTTACGAAAGCCTATCTGCTTGCAACAGCGGCAGAGAACACACCGGAAACCTTTGCGGGCACAGAGAAGGCCGTGCAGGGCTGGGTAGATTGCTTCCCCCGCTGTGCACTGGCGGGCACAGTGTTTGCGGGCGGCGTAAACAGCGTGGGAGAGATCGCAGGTCACGCCGCGCTGGAGCAAGCGTATCAGATGGGCAAGAATGTCTGAACAAGCATTTCCGGTGCGAAGAACATATTTTAAGCCAACAGGAGTGAACTGTATATGAAAAAGATATTGGTAGCCTATTTTTCCGCCAGTGGAGAAACCGCGAAGCTGGCGAAAACTATTGCAGGCGTTGTTGACGGTGATTTATTTGAGATTGCGCCGGAGGTGCCGTATACCGCTGCCGACCTCGACTGGATGGACAAAGGCAGCCGCAGCACTGCGGAGATGAACGATGACAACAGCCGTCCCGCCATTGCAACTAAGATCACGGATATGGCGCAGTACAGTGCCGTGTTTGTTGGTTTTCCCATCTGGTGGTATCAAGCACCGCGCATCATTGAAACCTTCTTGGAAAGCTATGACTTTGCCGGAAAAACCGTGATCCCCTTCGCCACCTCTGGCGGCAGCGGTATGGGCAAAACAAACAGCATCCTCAAGGCGGTCTGCCCCGCAGCGGCGTGGCTGCCCGGTAAGCTTTTGCAAAGCAATGAGAGCACCGCTGCCGTGCAGAAATGGGTCAACACACTGAAAATTTGATGGGAGGAACGGAATATGGCAGTTAAACAAACGGCAGGCAGAGATGCTCTGGGGGAATTTGCTCCTAAATTTGCGGAATTGAATGATGATGTGCTCTTTGGCGAGGTTTGGAGCCGGGAAGACAAGCTTTCCCTGCGGGACCGCAGCATTGTAACAGTGGTGGCGCTGATGGCGCAGGGACTGACGGATTCGTCTTTTCAGTACCATCTGACAACGGCAAAGAACAACGGCGTGACGAAAGCGGAAATTGCAGAAATCCTGACCCACGCGGCATTTTATGCGGGCTGGCCCAAGGCGTGGGCGGCCTTCCGTATGGCCAAGGAGGTATGGGCGGAGGACAATACCGCCGATGCAAAAGCCAAACACCAGAACGAGATGGTATTTCCTATCGGCGCACCCAATGACGCCTTTGCGAAATATTTTATCGGGCAAAGCTATCTCGCACCTCTTTCTACGCAGCAGGTTGGCATTTACAATGTGACCTTTGAACCGGGCTGCCGCAACAACTGGCACATTCATCACGCCAAAAACGGCGGCGGACAGATTCTTGTCTGCGTAGCCGGGCATGGTTACTATCAGGAATGGGGCAAACCGGCACAGGAGCTGCGCCCCGGCGATGTAGTAAATATTCCTGTCGGCGTCAAGCACTGGCACGGCGCTGCGCCGGATAGCTGGTTCTCTCATCTGGCGGCAGAGGTCCCGGGCGAGGGAACCTCCAACGAGTGGCTGGAAGCTGTGGACAACACAGCATATTTTAAGGCAGCAGGCAAGGAGGTCTGAATATGGAAAAACTGAATCTGACACAGGAATGGGATAAGGTGTTCCCGAAAAGTGACAAGGTGGATCACAAGAAAGTGACTTTTCACAACCGCTACGGCATTACACTGGCGGCGGATATGTACACGCCGAAGGGCGAGGAGGGCAAGCTGCCTGCCATTGCCGTCGGCGGTCCGTTCGGTGCGGTAAAGGAGCAGTCCTCCGGTCTGTATGCGCAGAAAATGGCGGAGTTTGGCTTCTTGACGATTGCCTTTGACCCGTCCTACACCGGCGAGAGCGGCGGTGCCCCTCGCTATGTCGCTTCGCCGGACATCAACACTGAGGATTTCTGCGCAGCGGTAGACTTCCTCTCCGTGCAGGAGAATGTGGACTCCGATCGTATCGGTATCATCGGTATCTGCGGTTGGGGCGGCATGGCGATCAACGCTGCTGCCATTGATACCCGCATCAAAGCTACCGCTGCTATGACCATGTACGACATGACTCGTGTGACTGCCAACGGCTACTTTGACAGCGAGGATTCTGAACAGGCACGCTTTGAGAAGCGAAAAGCAATGAATGCACAGCGCACCGAGGACTATAAAAACGGCAGCTATGCGCTGGCAGGTGGCGTGGTTGATCCGCTGCCGGAGGACGCACCGCAGTTTGTAAAGGACTATTACGCCTACTATAAGACGCCCCGAGGCTACCATCCCCGCAGCCTGAACTCCAACAACGGCTGGAACGTGACATCCTCGCTTTCCTTCCTGAATATGCCAATCCTGCAATACAGCAGCGAGATCCGCTCCGCCGTGCTGCTGGTACACGGAGAAAAGGCGCACTCCCGCTATTTCAGTGAGACAGCGTACAGCAAGCTGACCGGGGACAATAAGGAATTGCTCATTATCCCCGGCGCAAACCACACCGACCTTTACGATCAGATGGACGTGATCCCATTTGAAAAGCTGAAAGTGTTCTTTGAGGAATATCTGAAATGAGACATTTCTTGTTTTTCTACTTGTTGGCGGCTATGGCATTTTTGCTCATGGCCTGTTCCATGCAGTCACCGGAGGCAGATCTATCTGCTGTCGATGTCAATACAGAGCGTGTATCAAATAATGCAACTCAGTCGGGAGTATCGAAAGAGCCGGATGAACTATCTGCAAAGGAAGAAGAAAACAAGGGAGAAAACCCGGAAACAGATGCGCAAGAGCCTGTGCCTGATGGAACAGAAAACCCTATCTCAACGGATGTGCCATCGGCTGAAACGCAGCCGGAAAAACCGGAGCCTTCGACAGGGACTGATGCTCCCGTGGCGGAAGAACCTGCTCAGGTGCCGATGCTGATGCTCAGTATTGACGGTACGCCGGTAACCGTTCTATGGGAAGACAATGAGACCGTCAGCGAGTTGCTTACGGCGGCGCAAAACGGTGCGATCGAAGTTTCTGCTTCGCGCTATGGCGGCTTTGAACAGGTCGGCAGTCTGCCGCAGAGCTTTTCCCGCAGCGATGCTCGGATGACCACGCAGCCGGGAGATATCGTTTTATATTCCGGCAATCAGCTTGTCATATTCTTCGGCTCCAATTCGTGGAGCTATACGCGGCTGGGCCATATTGAGGGACTTTCTACTGATGAACTGACCACACTGCTGGACAAAGACATAGCAGTTATTGAAATAAAAAACGGCTAAAATAACAATCGACCATAAGGGCTTGGGATACTCCCAAAATCGCCGCGTGTCCGGACAGCGGCTGTGCTTGCTATTCTCTCAAATCCCAGTTTTCTCCGTCCCAACGCCGCTCTTTCTCTCCACCGAAATCTGTGCTATACTGTAAGAAAATCAGCGGAAGGAGAGCTTTCTTATGGCACTCAAACGGGTATTTGCCGGGTTTTATACGCGGTACGACGGAAAGCCCATCTTCGTTGTCCGGATGCTCAAGGACATCGACACCGGCGAGTCCATTGTGGTCTGCAAGGATGCCAGCTTTTCCAAAGAAGACAACGAGCATTACTACCTCATCCGGTACACCTCCTTCTGCGAGCAGGTCGAAGTCGATGGTGTGATGCGGGACAAATACGTCCGTCAAACCCGACGCGAGATCGACGAAGGCACCGTTCGCGAAGTGTATGAGGACGGCTTTCCGGAGCCCAAGAGCAAGCCCTTCACTTACGTTGATGACGAGTGCGCGGAGCGCGCCATCCGTTGCAGCAGAACCTACTATGAATACGCCAAGGACATCTGCGAAAACTACCGGATGGATCTGCGGCGATACAAACTCATCCGGGAACGGAAGCAGTACATCGGCATATCCAACCGCGAGGCATATCAGGCCATGTGTGAGGATCTCGCATTTGCCCAGCAGTCGCTCAAAACGGTGCTCAACGACTACGCCGATCTCTTCCGGAAACGCTTTTCCGAGGGGCTGTCTATCCGCAAAGCAGCGGATGCCATGCAGCAGAATCGCGGCGTGATCGAGCGTCGGCAGGCCGCACTCTATCGGGCGTTCGCCCAGCTCTTACAGCAGCGGGACGAGGCAGACGGCGTCTGTCGGCTGATGCAGAAAACTGAATACGATCAAAGGGATATAGAGGATTTGCTCGAATAATGGATGCAAAATCAAAGCGCTTGTCGTAGTGGCAAGCGCTTCTTTTTTGCCCTTGTTGTGACAAAATCGTGACATTCAGCATCATTCTGTCCGTTGTAAAGTGAAAGGAGGGTTTAGAGCAAATAATTTGTTTGCCGCAGGAGCACCGAAGCTTGCAATATCTGCCGAACTTTTTAGGGAAGTTTGGGACAAAACCGAAGGCTGATTCACTTAGTTAGATAGAGAGGCTATCAATGAAAGCAAAAAATTTTTGAAAAAGGGTGCCAAGTTTTCGGTGAAAAATGTCCGTTGTAAAGTGAGAGGGAAACATCTGCGAGACAAAATCGTGACACTCCGATTTATTTTGTCCGTTGGTTATATAGAAGGGGAAATATTTTTCTCTTGTCCCCTGTTTTTCTCTCGAAAATTGTCCGTTGTAAAGTGAAAGGCAAACAGCTTCGCTTCCAAACCGCCCTTCAAACAAAGTTTTCAAAATTGAAAGGTGAACCACTATGATCACTTACTACAACCACCCCCACATGACCGCTGTACCCACCAGCCTCCTGCTGGATACGAACCTCTCCGCAGAAGCCAAGCTCACCGGCGCGCTCTTGTACACCTTCGAAGACGGCGGTCTGAGTGCACAGGAACTTGTAAATGTTCTGCGCCTCCCGCCTGAAAAAGTTGCTCCGGTTTTTGCTGAACTCACCGGCACCGGCTATCTGGAAATCCTGGAAGAAAACGGTGCCTTCGGGCTGCACCTGAAGGGGTGATTCTCATGCCAGACCGCACGCGACCCATCCGCAAGGAAATCTGCCTGAATGAGCAGGAGCTAAATCTCATCCAGCACAAAATGCGCCAGTTGGGGACGCACAACTTCGGCGCGTATG
>OIYS01001052.1_pt1 | contig 15528 bp, 12 predicted proteins | sample 1588271 | NCBI WGS metagenome assembly OIYS01 (sample SAMN03283286) | human gut metagenome | biome: human-associated habitat; material: feces | host: Homo sapiens | place: Peru | collected 2012
GATTGTGAATGAAGGCGATGCTCTCTGCCGGTTCGCGGGTCAGAATGGTGCAGGACGCACGGTGGCCTTCCTTGCGGTAGATGCCCGCAAGATAGATCATGCTGCTATTCTGCGGCGCGATGGCGTACTTGATTTTGTCCTTGCCGCGATGCTCCCATTCGAAATAGCAGGTGGCGGGAATCAAGCAGCGGCGCTGAGACATGCCGTCTTTGAACATTGCCTTCTCCGCGGCGGTTTCGGATACCCTGGTACCCCGGGCGGTGATGGCTCTGAAGGAAACTGGCTACCGGAAAATTGCCGTAGCCGGAGGCGTGGCCGCCAATTCCCGGATTCGGGCGGATTTGCTGGCGGCGGCCAAGGGGTTGGGTGCGGAGGTTTACATGCCGCCGCTGTCACTTTGCGGGGACAACGGTGCCATGATCGGTGCTCAGGCCTATTATGAATTTCTCGCCGGAAATACAGCCGATATGCACCTGAACGCCTACGCCACCAAGTCCATTCTGGGCGAGGCACTGTAAGAAAAAAGACGGGAGCCGAAGCTCTCGTCTTTTTTTATCGATAAAGAGTAAATCTGTTTATTCGTAGTTTTCCATAGACTTTTCTATTACATGTGGCCTTCTAAAAGCTTTCGGTGCGGCTCCCTCCGGGGGCAATGCCGAAAGATTTCTGCAGAATATGAAATGATTGGCCCTCATCCGTCTCGTGCTTGCGGGGGACGCACGAGCCACCTTCCCCCAAGGGAAGGCTTTGGGCTTGCCCAATGGCGCATGGTACTGCAATGCGAAGCCTTCCAAAAGCGGGTCAATGTGGGCATTGGCCCCTGCAAACCAACCAATTCTTCTACTTTAGGAGACAATCATGAACATTGTTCTGTTATCCGGCGGGTCGGGCAAGCGGCTGTGGCCCCTGTCCAACGATATCCGCTCCAAGCAGTTTATCAAGCTTTTCAAAAAGGCCGACGGCACCTATGAATCCATGGTGCAGCGGGTCTACCGGCAGATCAAGACCGTGGACACGGATGCCACCGTCACCATTGCCACCGCCAAAACCCAGGTGTCCGCCATCCGCAACCAGCTGGGGGACGACGTGGGCATTTCCGTGGAGCCTTGCCGCCGGGACACCTTCCCGGCCATCGCCCTGGCTACCGCCTATCTGGCGGATGTCCAGGGAGTATCCCCTGAGGAATCCGTGGTGGTCTGCCCTGTTGACCCCTACGTCAACGACGATTACTTCGCCGCGCTGAAAAAGCTCTCCGCCCAGGCGGACAAGGGGGAGGCCAACCTGGTGCTCATGGGCATTGAGCCCACCTACCCCAGCGAAAAGTACGGCTACATCATCCCGGAAAGCGCGGAGGAAACCGCCTTCGTGCGCACCTTCAAGGAAAAGCCGGACGTGGAAACCGCCAAGGCCTACATTGCGCAGGGTGCCCTGTGGAACGGCGGCGTCTTCGCCTACCGCCTGGGCTATGTGCTGGACATCGCCCACAGGCTCATTGATTTTACGGACTATCAGGATCTTTTCAGCAAGTATGAGACCCTGACGAAAATTTCCTTCGACTACGCGGTGGTGGAAAAGGAGAAGAGCATCCAGGTCCTGCGCTTTGCGGGCCAGTGGATGGACTTGGGCACCTGGAACACCCTGACGGAAGCCATGGAGGAGCCCATCGTGGGCCGGGGCGTGTGCAATGAGGTGTGTCGAAACGTACACATCGTCAATGAAATGGACGTGCCCATTCTTGCCATGGGTCTTCACGACGTGGTGATCTCCGCCTCGCCGGAGGGCATTCTGGTTTCCGACAAGGAGCAGTCCAGCTATATCAAGCCCTTTGTGGACAAATTCGTCCAGCAAACCATGTTCGCCGAAAAGAGCTGGGGCTCCTTCCGGGTGCTGGACGTGGAGAGCGGCTCCATGACCATCAAGGTCACCCTGAATCCGGGACACAGCATGAATTACCACAGCCACCAGCACAGAGACGAGGTGTGGACGGTGATTTCCGGCGAGGGAACCACCGTGGTGGACGGCTTCGAGCAAACCGTGCACCCCGGGGACGTGATCACCATGGCCGCGGGCTGCCGCCATACGGTCATCGCCAAAACCGAGCTGAAGCTTATTGAAGTCCAGCTGGGTCAGGAAATCTCCGTCAGCGACAAGCGGAAATTCCCTCTGGAGCGGGGCTGATATGGCAAACGCGCCTATTTTGCTCCGCCCCTCCGGCAAGGATTACCTCTGGGGCGGCAGCCGGTTGAATGACGATTTTGAAAAAGCCATCGATATGAACCCTCTGGCGGAGACCTGGGAGTGTTCCACCCATCCGGACGGCCCCAGCTTTGCGGTTGGCGGCAAATTTGAGGGCCAGAGCCTGGCGGAAATTCTTCGGGCTCACCCGGAATACCTGGGCACCCGCCACACCGGAGAAACCGGCCTGCCCATACTGGTGAAGTTCATCGATGCCCGGGAAAATCTGTCTGTTCAGGTGCACCCGGACGACGTCTATGCCAAGGCCCACGAGAACGGCCAGCTGGGGAAAACGGAGATGTGGTATGTTCTGGACGCGGCCCGGGACAGCCATTTGGTTTACGGCCTGAGCCGGGACACGGACGCGGCAACCCTCCGGCAGGCCATTGCCGGGGGCACCCTGGAAAAGTATTTGCAGCGGGTTCCCATCCGGAGGGACGACGTATTTTTCATCCCCGCGGGCACCATCCACGCCATCGGGGCCGGGGCATTGGTTGCGGAAATTCAGGAAAATTCCAATCTGACTTACCGGCTCTATGACTACGACCGGGTGGATAAGAACGGCCGGAAGCGGCCCCTTCACATCGACAAGGCCCTGGAGGTGGCGAATCTGCGCAGCAGCGCCGCCCCCCGGCAGCCCCTGCGGGTGCTGCGCTACCGGCAGGGCGTAGCTTCTGAGCTTCTTTGCCGGTGCAGGTATTTTGAGGTGTACCGGATGATCGTCAACACCGAGCGGCGGCAGCAGGTGCGCTATCGGGCGGACGAGCTGGCCTTCCGGGTGCTGCTGTGCGTCAGCGGCTGCGGCACGGTTTCCTTTGACGGCGGCAGCATTCCCTTCTATCGGGGCGACTGCCTGTTCCTTCCGGCGGACTCCGAAACCCTGACCTTCCACGCCCAGGCCCAGTTCCTGGACGTGCGGGGGTAGCACCATCACAACGAAGAGCAAAAAGCCCGGGCCAATTCGGCCCGGGCTTTTTCCGCGTGTCAAAAAAGTCTGAAAAACACGCATGTCATTGCGAACCAGTGACCGATGTCACTGGTGTGGCAATCCGTATCCCCCTTTTCCCCTCCGGATGGTGCTCCATGCGGCAAATCAAAGTCAAATTGTCAGAATTTTGTCAGGTTCCCTTGCAATTTGACAGGTAAAGTGCTATGCTGATAGCGGTATTACAAAGTCTGCCTTTGTATCCCGCTTGGAAGAAGTAATGTACCGAAGAAATAGAGAAAGAGGGTCGTTTCTATGAAAAAGCTGCTGGCATGGTTGATGGCTGTGACCTTGACGTTTCAGCTGGTGACCCCGGTGTTTGCCGAGGAAATCGAGGAAACTCAGACGGCCACGGAAGCGGTGGAAATAGAAACCGAGGCTCCCACTACGGAGATTCCCACCACTGAGCCGCCTACTACAGACGCAATGGAAACGGCTGCGCCTGAGGAAACCTCCGCACCTACGGAACCCCAGCCGACCACCGAGGTTACGGAGGCCACGGAGACAACGGCTTCCACAGAAGAAACTACCACGGCCTCCACCGAACCCACCGAGGAAACCACTGAGCCCACCCTCGACCTCTTCGCCGAGGACGGGAACGTGATCGCCTCCGGCACCTGCGGTTATAATGGAGATAATCTAACCTGGGTGCTGACCAAGGACGGCACCTTTACCATTTCCGGCACCGGAGGAATGCAGTATTACCCTAGCCATTACGATTCCGAAATCAGCGACTACATTACCATCACCCCCTGGTATGACTATCGGGAGCAGATTACCACTCTTCTGGTCGAGCCCGGTGTGACGAACCTCCAAAACGATGCTTTCTCTGGTTGCCAAAATCTGACGACTGTCCGTCTGCCGGAAAGTCTTGACTACATCGGTTCCGGTGTTTTCGAAAACTGCCTAGGGCTGACCAACATGGTGATCCCGGACGCCGTGTATTATATTGGCGGTCAAGCCTTTTCCGGCTGCGCCAATCTAGCCAGCGTGACCCTGCCGGATAGCCTGACAAGCCTTTCCAATCAGCTCTTTGAAAACTGCGCAAGCCTGAAAAGCATAAACATCCCTGCAAGTGTTACAGGCATTGACTACGGTGCTTTCATCGGCTGCACCGCCTTAACCAGCATCGTGATCCCCGGAAAGGCCATCGTGGGCTGGAATGCCTTTGCTGGCTGCACCAGCCTGGAAACCGCAGTGATGCTGGACGGCGTTTCCGGCATTGGCTTGGGAAGCTTCACGAACTGCCCCGCCCTGAAAACCGTGGTGATCCCGGATACCGTCGCCAGCATTGGTGCCCACGCCTTCTCCGGCTGCGCCAGCCTGGAAAGTGTAGCCATTCCGGGGAAGGTAACCGTCATCGAGCAAAGCACCTTCCAGGACTGTGCCAGTTTGAAAAGCATAACGATTCCGGAGACGATAACCAGCATCGGTAACAACGCCTTTTCCGGCTGCAGCAGTCTGACGAGCGTGACGATTCCGGAGGGCGTGACGAGTATCGGCGACGGGACTTTCTGGGACTGCAGAAGTCTGACGGCTGTGACGATTCCGAAGAGCGTGACGAACATCGGCGACGTTGCTTTTTGCGGCTGCAGCAGCCTGATGAGTGTTACGATTCCGGAGGGCGTGACAAGCATTGGTGGTCAGGCCTTTCTAGGCTGCAGTAGTCTGGCGAGTGTGACAATCCCGGAGAGCGTGAGCAGTATTGAATGGTCTGCCTTCTCAGGTTGCAGCAGTCTGACGAGTATGACGATTCCGGATGCCGTGACGAGCATAGAGAGTAATGTCTTTTATGGCTGCAGCAGCCTGACGAGCATAACGATTCCAGAAGACGTGACCAGCATTGGCGGCGATGCTTTTCGGGATTGTAGCAGCCTGACGAGTGTGACAATTCCGGAGAGCGTGACGAGCATCGGCGGCGATGCCTTCTCCGGCTGTAACAGTTTGAGAAGTGTGGAAATTAAAGGCGCAGCCAGCATTGGTGCCGATGCTTTTGGTGGTTGCAAAAAACTGGCCAATGTGACATTTTCAGGGAGTGTGACAAGTATTGGCGACAGTGCTTTTTCTGGCTGTGAGCGGTTGGTCAACGTGGTTCTCCCGGAGAGCGTGACTGATATCGGCGCAAATGCTTTCAACGGCTGTGAGCGTCTTACCAGTGTGGCGATGCCCGGGGTAATCAATATCGGCGCAGCTGCTTTTGTCAGGTGTGAAAGTTTGACAGACATAGCGCTTCCTAAGAGCATTTCCAGTATGGCAGGTAATGTTTTTGTCTGGTGCTTTAGTCTAGAAAGAATATCGGTAGATGAGGAAAATAAAAATTATGTATCTGTGGACAATGTCCTATTTGACAAGAATTGCCAAACGTTGATTGCTTACCCGCCAGCAAAAAAGAATGCTGTCTACAAAGTTCCGCAGAGCGTAACAACAATTGAGAGCGATGCTTTCCGCTGCTGCAGGAATCTGACCAATGTAACAATTCCTGACAGTGTAACCAGTATCGGAGACCGGACTTTCTTGGATTGCAGTGGGCTGACCAGTGTGAATATTCCGAAGGGAGCGACCAGTATTGGTGAAGACACCTTCGCTCGCTGCGCCCTGACCAAATTGACAATCCCCGAAGGGGTGACCCAAATAGGCGACGATGCCTTGCGTGATTGTGACAGGCTGACCAGCGTGGTGATTCCTGGAAGCGTCACAAGCATTGGCAATCAGGCCTTCAGCGGATGTTGGAATCTGACCAGAATAGTAATTACTGATGGGGTAGGAAGCGTTGGGGAAAGTGCCTTTGCGAACTGCCGCAAGCTTGATAAACTTTGGCTGCCGAGGACAGTTACTTTCATCGATTACGAGGCTTTTTCTGGGTGTGCCAACCTGAAAAACGTCTACTATGGCGGCTCTGTTTCAGACTGGAACGCAATCACTATTGAAGACGGCAATGCCGCTCTGGAGAACGCGAAGCGTACCTATGGTGTAACCGAAACACCCGGAACTGAAATTCGACCGGTTAACACAACTACTTTGACTTCTGGCGGCAAGCTGACCTTGACCGCCTGGGCTATGCCTGATAATAAAAAGGTGAAAGCCAATTGGAGCCTGAGTGAGGACAGCAAGGCCTACGCCGCCATCAGCAGCTCCGGTGTTCTGGCGGCCAAAAATGTGAACGAGGTGCAGAACATCACCGTCATTGCCGCACCCACCGACGGCAGTCCGGAAGCCCGGAAGGAAATTCAGATTTTGCCGAAAATTACCGTAAAACAGGCAGAAAAGTTCAATCTTTTCCATAGTTACAGCCGGGCGGAGCTGGCAATCACCGGCGGTACGGTGGATTGTGCCCTGCTTGACGGGAACAAGGATTTTGTTCTGGAGAACGAAAACGATCACTTCTATATCCGCTTCGCCAATCCGGAGAATCCTCCCGCTAAGCCCAATACCAAGGCTACCCTGCAAGTTTTCTTCCCGGGCAGCGACACCCCGGCAACCAAGGCCCTGACCATCAGCACCACGAACACCGCCCCGAAGCTGAAATTGAACCCCACGTCCAGCATCTTAAATACTACTCTGATTGATGGCTTGACGGTAGAGGCTGAGGTGCTGGGAACAGAGGACGAAAGTCTGGAAGCCCGGTCGACTACCAAGGGCGTGACGGCATCTATCAAAAGCGGCAAGCTGGTTGTGACGCTGGATACCGAAAAAACCACAACCGCAACCATTTACCTCAAGGGCAACGACTGGGCGAAAGAAGTCAAGCTGACCCACAGAATCACCGTCACGGAGAAAAAGCCAACGGTGAAATTCACAGCCAAGGGTAAACTGGACGTGCTGAATCCGGCCAGCGAGATCGTCTACACCCCCAAGCTGACCAACGCCACCGGGACGATTACGGACGTTCAGCTGACAGGTGAGGACGCAAAACTGTTCAATGCGGAAGTGGTTGACGGCCTGGTTCACCTGAAATTGGCAAAATCCGGCGAGAATTATTCCACCAAGAAAACCTATAAGATCACGCCCATTGTGACGCTTCTTGGCAAGGATATCACTGGCCCCACCCTGAGCGTCAAGGTTACCCAGAGTGCCATGAAACTGGCGAAAATCCCCAATCAGACGGTATCCCTGTCCCACCCCGGAGATTTGACAGTGCACGTCCAAATCACCAGCCCGGTCTGGGCGGACATTGACCGGATGAAGCTGGACGACAAGTCCTCCGCCGCCTTCCGTGACGCCTTCGAATGCTTCCACTTCGTGGGCGGTGCCGTTACCTTCCCCGCCTCAACGTTCGCCTCCTTGAAGCCCGGCCGGTACACCGTAATCCTGGACGTCTTCCCATGCAACGCCGCAAGCGATACCAAACCCATTCAAGCAAAATTTACCCTGACCGTTCAGAAATAAACATCATTTTGTTTCAAAACAGCGCAAAGCGGCTGGCAGAGGTTCTGCCAGCCGCTTGTATATTTTTCTGTATAATTGTAACTCAGTGCATCTTCACCCACATGGCCGGACGAACGGCATCGTTATTCGTCACCCAGTTGCCGCCGGTCATGATCTTGCCCTTGTCGTTGACGATGGCCTTGGCCGCGTCATTGGAGCCGCCGGGAGACCGGAGCCACCACCAGTCATAGGGAGTCCGCTCCTTGGCATAGGCAGTCCGCGTTGCCTTTCGGTCGCTGTCCGAGGAAAAATAACGCTCCGCCTCGTCGATGCTCAGGCAGAAAACCTTGTCCGTGGTATCGCTGCCGCCGGTTTTATTGCCGTAAGTGGAGTCCGGGGTGGACAGGCCGGTGCTCTGAATGTAGTCCAGTTCCGCATTGCTGAACGCCATGTACAAAAAGTCGTTGTTCAGCCAGCAGCGCAGATCGCTGGTCTCCCAGGTCACCGCCTCCTTGGTGTTGTGGAACTTGGCGGCATCCAGGCAGTTCTTGCTGATAATCAGGGCCTTGTCCCCGGACACGTCCAGCACCTGCCACTGGATATCCCCGCCGTAGCCGCTGCTTTCCATGGGATAGACGCCCATGGTCACGGTCTGCCCCACCCGCCAGACTACCGGGGGCTCCGTAGGAATGGTCGTAGGCTCCGGCATGGTGATGGGAGCTGCCGTCATCTCCGGCTTCGCGGCAATCATCATCGGTTCTTGGGTTTCCGCCTGGGTCACCGGCACCGCGGCTTCCTTGGGCGGCTCCTCTCCGGATTGACCGGTATACCGTCCCAGGAGGAACATCAGCGCCAGGGCGGCGGCAATGGCCAGAATCCAGGGCAGCTTCTGCTGACCCGCCGGTGCTGCCGGGGCACTTTCCGGCTGGTTTTGAGCCTGTTCCAGGGAAATACCGCAGGCCGGGCAGTTACTCACGGCATCGGCATAGAGCCTGCCGCATTTGGGACAAACCTTCATAGAAATCCCTCTTTCCGCCGGTGTTTCGTTTTCTGAAAAACGCCGACACTTTTCTTTCATTGTAATGCGGTTTTGAGGAAAAATCAAGGTCGCTTTTGTACCAAAACCGCTTTTCTTTCCCCGCCGTTTCCCGGGGCTTTTCGGATTTATCAAAAGATTTCCACCTTTTCTCCACTTGATGACAAAAATACGTCTTTTCTTCTGTTACGGAAATCAAAAAGGCAAAAAGCCATATACTTTTCCGGGAAAAGATGATATACTTGTATTATTCTTCCGGCGGTCCTGGACTTCAAAAGCGCCGGCTATGACGCAGACTACCATCTCTACTGTATTTTAGGAGGTACTATGGAAAACAAGGAATTTCTGGACGCCATTTTGGGACTGGTGTCCATCGAGAGCATTGCCCGGGTCAACGTGACCCCGGAAGCCCCCTACGGCGAAGGCCCTGCCAAGGCGCTTCAATATGTGATGGCGCTGTGCGAAAAGCTGGGCATCCGGACGGTGAACCTGGACGGTAAAATCGCCTGGGCGGAAATCGGTCAGGGTGAAGAAATCGTGGGGGTGCTGGGGCATCTGGATACCGTACCCGCAGGCAGCGGCTGGACTCACAACCCCGGCGGCGAGCTTTGCGGCGACCGACTCTACGGCCGGGGCGTGGCCGACGACAAAGGCCCCACGCTGGCAGCCCTCTTTGCCATGAAGGAACTCCAGGACGCTGGCGTTCCCCTGAACCGCCGGGTGCGGCTGATCTTCGGTCAGTGCGAGGAAAGCGGGGACTGGGACGACATGAACTACTACAAGCAGACCCAGCAGCTGCCGGTCTTCGGCTTCACCCCCGACGCGGAGTTCCCCGCCATCTACGGAGAAAAGGAAATTCTGAACTTCCAGCTGTCCCTGCCGGTTTCCGAGAGCGGCCTGGTGCGCATTGAGGGCGGCAATGCCCCCAACATGGTAGCCGACTGGTGCCGCTGCACCTATCGCGCCGCCGACGGCACGGAGCATACTCTGGAAACCCACGGCCGCAGTGCCCACGCCAGCACCCCGGAAAAGGGAGAAAATGCCATCACCGCCATGATGGAGGCTCTCCATGAGGCCGGGGTCGAAAGCCCCCTGGTGGATTTTTACCGGGCTCACATCGGCTCCGATTTGAACGGCGTGAAAATGGGCTGCGGCCTGGAGGATGTCCAGAGCGGCAAGCTGACTCTGAACGCCGGTGTTCTGCGCACGGAAAAGGGCGAAATCGTCCTGACCCTGGACATCCGCAGTCCCGTGACCTTCAACCGGGCAGCGGTGGAAACGCCCATTGCCGCCGCCTGCGCCCCCTACGGCATCACCTGCCGGTGCACCGCCAACGAGCATCCTGTGTACATGGACAAAAACGGCAAGGTGGTTCAGGCCATGGTGGGCATTTACCGGGAGTATACCGGTGATCCCTCCGAGCCCACCGTCATCGGCGGCGGCACCTACGCCCGGGCCATGCCGGGAATCGTGGCCTTCGGCCCCATGCGTCCCGGTCGGGAGTGCACCGAGCACCAGAAGGACGAGTACCTTCTGGTGGAGGATCTGCTGGCCGCTAAGGAAATTTACCGGAAAACCATTGAAACCCTGGCCAATCTGGACTAACAAAGAGAAATTTTCGTGCAAGCCGAACCGCGAATTTCTGAGCGGCTCCGTCCGGCTAATATGAACAAGGGCAGAATTGTGCTGCCCTGAAAACTCTATGACAAAAACCGCCCTGCTTCCGCAGAGCGGTTTTTGCTGCACAAGACTTTTGGCAAATCAAGCCCTGCGCTTACTTTTTCCAATGCTTCAGCTGGGGCACAACGGCCTCCATGTGAGCCCGCACCTGCTCCGCAGGCCAGTCTGCCGTTGCCATGTGGTTTACGCAGAAGTCAATCAGCTCCTCCGGGCTGGAATAGCGAAACTGGCCGCCTTCGTAGCACCATTTGCAGTATTCCTCATTCAGAGCGCCGTCAATCTCCCGGCTGAGAATGCCGTCCTCCAGAGGCATCCCGCAGCACTGGCAGAACAGCTGCCGGGGCGAACCCAGCAAGGTGTTGATGGAAACGTCATAAAGCCCGGACAGCAGCTTCAGGGTTTCCGTATTGGGAGTGGTTTCACCGGTTTCCCACCGGGACACCGCCTGCCGGGTCACGAAAACCTTCTCCGCCAGTTCCTCCTGGGAATAGCCCTTCCGTGTGCGTAAATCCCGCAAAATTTCCCTGATTTCCATGTAAATTCCCTCCCGTAATTTGACTTTGGTGCTTTCACTTTACCACAGAATCCTTCCGGGCGCAAGAAACCCGCTGTTGCGTCCACGAGGAAAAAGCGGTACAATGGGGAAAATTGCCATCCAGTAACCAATGATGAAATCATCTGCGGTTACTTAAAAAAGGAGATTTCCCATGGCCGAAGCCCAACGCACTGTGCTGCTTTCCGGGATGCCGCTAGTCTACACCCTGGAGCGAAAAAACGTGAAAAATCTGAATCTGCGGATTTATCCGGACGGCAGCGTCCGGGTTTCCGCCAATCGCCGGGTGCCCATCCGGGAAATCGAATCTTTTTTGATCGGCCACGAGGATTTTATCCGGAAGGCTCAGAGCCGATTCCGGGAGCGGCCTCAAGCACAGCCACTGCAATACGTCACCGGGGAACGGCTCCCCTTTCTGGGGGAGGCTCTGAAATTACAGGTGGTTTCCGGAGAGCGGGAGGCCGCGGCCTTGGAAAACGGGAAGCTGGTGCTGACGCTGAAAAATCCGGAGGATTTTTCCCGGCGGGAAAAGCTGGTGTGCCAGTTCTGGGATGCCCAGTGTCAGGCGGTGTTTCCGGAAATCCTCCGGGAATGCTATCCCCTGTTTCAGGACTTGGGGGTTCCCTACCCCACCCTTCGGATTCGGTCGATGAAGTCCCGGTGGGGCTCCTGTCTGCCGGGCAAGGGGGTCATTACCCTGAGCAAGCAGCTGCTGGCCGCGCCCCGGGAGTGCATCCGATATGTGGTGGTGCACGAATATTGCCACTTTCTCCATCCCAACCACGGCAAAGGCTTCTACGCCCTGCTGACTGACCGGATGCCGGACTGGAAGGATCGGAAAATGGTGCTTAATGGTGGGGTTCCATCTGCCGGTAAATAAAACGTCATTGCTCGCCAGTGTCGCAACACTGGCAAGCAATTCGTTTCTAAAGCCTTCCCCTCCGGGTGGTGCTCCGCGCAGCGAATCAAAATCTAACAATTGCCAGTGGCAATTGCTCCATAATGTATAGGTGGCTCGCGCGTCTCCCGCAAGCGCGAGACGGATGAGGGCAGACACACAGGGCACTTCACAAGACGTGCCCTTTCCAAAGTCACATCCCCCGAATGAGCCCAATCAATTCATCCATCGTCTCCGCAATCCCAACAGCCCCGGCCTCTTCCATTTCTTCCACTTTCCCGTACCCCCAGCCAACGCCGATGGCGGGAATCCCATGCGCCTTGGCTCCGAGAATGTCGTATTTCGTGTCGCCCACCATGACCATGTCTTCTTTGGCTCCGCTGCTTTCCAGCAGATAGGCGATCACCGCGTCCTTGGTGCTCCGGCTGCTGTCGATGGAGGCTCCGCAGATCCGGTGAAAATACTTGGCAAGGTCAAATTTCTCCAGAATGGTCACGGACATTTCCTCCGGCTTGGAGGTAGCCACATACAGAGTATAGCCCTCTGCCCGCAAGGCCTCCAGTAGCTCCCGAATGCCGGGATAGGGGGTGTTTTCAAACATGCCCGTGGGGATGTACCGGCTCCGGTAGACCCGGATGGCCTCATCGGCCTGGTCGGCAGGCACGCCAAAGCGGATGAAGGAATCCCGCAGGGGCGGGCCAACAAAGGTGCGCATGTCCTCGTAAGCGGGAATGGGCAGCCCGAAGTGCCTCAGCGCCAGAGTGGCGCAGTTGATGATGCCTTCGCCGGAATCGGTGAGCGTGCCGTCCAAATCAAATAAAACCGTCTTTTTCATATGCCTATCCTTTCTGAAACCGTCGGGCGTAGCCGCAGCTTCGGCACAAAGGCTCCACAGCGATTCCCCGGGAAAAGCCCTCATACAGCGCCGCCGCCCGTGGCGTGGCCAAAATTTCTTCCAGTGGTGTCTCCAGCAGATTTCCCAGAGCGATATCCCCCTCGTGATCCAGACAGCAGGGAACCACCGTCCCGTCCCAGAGAACCCCAATCTGATCCCGAAGCCCATAACAGAACCGCACGCCTGTTTCGGTCTTGCCCAGCTCCGGCCAGTCGAATTTCTCTCCGTGTTCCAGATAGACCCGATTTCCAATCCGGGTTCCCTTCCGCTCCACGACCCACGCCCCGGGAAAGGCCCGGCGCATGGCCGAGAGAATTGCCTGGTTCTGAGAATCCGCGCCGCCCTGGTTCCACAGCCTGTAGACTACCAGAACCTTCCCCTGGGCTGCCTGACCGAAGGCAAAGCACTGTTCCAGATAGGTTTCAAAGGGAATGGAAAGATCGTTGGCCTCGAAGGCGTGGAGCGACACATTCACCTTGTGCAGGGCAGGGGAGCGGAGCAGCATCTCCCGCCTACTCTCGAGCAGCGTTCCGTTGGTGGTGAGAATCACCCGGAACCCGGCTTCTCCCGCCAGCGTCAGAAACCCTTCCAGCTCCGGGTGGCACAGAGGCTCTCCCATCAGGTGAAAGTACAAATAGTCCGTGTAGGGCGCCAGCCTGGAAAGCACCTGGCTGAAGGTTTCCTCTGTCATCCGTCCGGGAGCCCTGCGGGTACCGGGACAAAACCCGCAGCGCAGATTGCACAGGTTGGAGATTTCCACATATGCTTTTTGAAATCGCTTCATAGCTTTCTCCTTCCGTGTTCTCCGGAAAAGCATATCACAGGACGGCCTGAAAAGCAATGGGTTGTTTTTTTCGGCAAACTGTGCTAAGATTTTAGCATCATCGACTTGTAATGAGGTTATTCTATGACCAAGCCCACAGCCCTTCACTGGGAGCTGGCAGCCCCCATTTTGTCTCTGGCTCTGCCCACCATGCTGGAGCAGTTCCTGGCAACGGCAGTTCAGTATATCGATACGGCTATGGTAGGCACTCTGGGTACCCACGCCACCGCCGCGGTGGGAGCCACCGCTACCGTCAACTGGCTCATCAACGGCACGGTCTCCGCTATCGGCGTAGGCTTCCTGTCCTATATTTCCAAGGCCTGCGGAGCGGGAGACCGGGACAGAGCCAGGCGGGCGGCAGCCCAGGCGGTGCTGGTTACTTTGATCGTAGGCATCGGTTTTACGGTGCTGGCTCTGGCGCTGAGTACCCGGGTGCCGGTTTGGATGCGGGCTGACCCTTCCATTCAGGAGCTGGCCAGCCAGTATTTTTTTGTGATGTATACCCCCATGCTGGCCCGGTCGGCCATACTGCTTTTCGGCAATCTGTTCCGGGCGGTGGGGGACAGCAAGACCCCCATGCGGGTGGGGCTGATGGTGAACCTTATCAACGTTGTGGGAAATCTGCTGCTGATTTATCCCACCCGGGTCTGGCACGGCCTGACCCTTTACGGCGCGGGCTGGGGGGTTATCGGCGCGGCGGCAGCCAGTGCGGCCGCCTATTTTGTCGGCGGCATCGTCATAACGGTTGCCCTTTGGCGGCATCCCCGGATTTCCCCCAGGGGCTTTTCCCTGAAGCCGGAGAGGGCCATTCTGAGGCCTTGCCTACAGGTGGCGCTGCCCAATGCTTTGCAGCGCTTTGCCACCTCTTTGGGCTATGTGGCCTTTGCGGCCATGGTCAATTCCCTTGGGGAGACGGCCACTGCCGCCCATACCATCGCCAACACCGTGGAATCCGCCTTTTATGTACCGGGCTACGGAATGCAGATGGCGGCGGCTACCCTGGCGGGCAATGCCCTGGGGGCAGGGGAGCACAAAAAAATCAACCACCTGGCGGGAATGCTTCTGTCCCTGGAAGTTGCCATGATGGTGGTATCCGGGGGACTTCTGTTCCTGTTTGCTCCCAATATGATGGGGCTGTTTTCTGCCGACGCCGCGGTCATCGCCCTGGGGGCGGTGGTTTTGCGGATGGTCGCGGTGTCTGAACCCTTCTACGGCGTGTCGATTATTCTGGAGGGCATGATGCAGGGCATGGGTCAGACCATGCTGCCCTTTGTCATCGGGGTCACGGGTATGTGGGGCGTGCGGATCGTGGGAACCTTCCTTTGCACCCAGATTTTCGGCATGGGGCTGGTTTCCGCCTGGGCCTGTATGATTGCCCACAATCTGCTGATTTTCGTCCTGCTCACGGTCTGCTACCGGACTGGCCGGTGGAAACCGAAAAAATAATCCGAAAAAGCCCTTGCTTTTTGGAAAACTCTATGATAGAATAAATCGGTCTGAAATCAAGGTGAGTCCTCTGCCGCGTATTTGACGGCATGAACGCCTAATCTTTTTAGGAGGACAAAGATATGGATTTGGTTAAGGCTCTGAACAGCCAGTACATGAAGGAGGAGCTGCCCGAAGTTAAGGTCGGCGACACCGTTCGTGTGCATGTGCGCATCAAGGAAGGCGCTCGTGAGCGTATTCAGGTGTTCGAAGGCACCGTTATCGCCCGTAAGCACGGCGGCATCGGTGAGACCGTCACCGTTCGCCGTATCTCCTACGGCGTGGGCTGCGAGAAGGTTTTCCCCATGCATTCTCCCAACGTTGCCATGATCGAGACCGTCCGCAAGGGCAAGGTCCGTCGGGCAAAGCTGTACTACCTGCGCGACCGCGCCGGCAAGGCTGCCAAGGTCAAGGAGAAGGTCTAAGCTGCAATTCAATAAAAAAAGAGGGCTTTGCCCTCTTTTTTTATTAGGGTCTATCTGAAAACCGGGAATATGACCAACAGCGAGGGATTTTTCCGCCTGCTGAAGCCATTTTTCCGCAGGAATACTTTGTGTATTACAAGGGAAAATG
>OIYS01001056.1_pt1 | contig 15515 bp, 17 predicted proteins | sample 1588271 | NCBI WGS metagenome assembly OIYS01 (sample SAMN03283286) | human gut metagenome | biome: human-associated habitat; material: feces | host: Homo sapiens | place: Peru | collected 2012
CATATAAACACAACCTATTCATTAAAATTATCCGGCACTCTGAACCAGCGGTATTCTTCGTAAGGTACTAAATCCTTTGAAACATCACAGCAGCTCACAAGCACATAATTTCCCTTATGTGAAAGCGCCTTTGCCGTTTCTTGGAGTTTAAAGCTGCCATACGGTCTGCGGTTAAGATAAAGTGCTCTTTCAATCTGCGGTAACAGCGGTTTCAAGCAATCAAGTATATAGCACTCACCGAGCACCAATTCAAGATACGCCTGCGCGCTGTATATCTTCCCGCTTTTCAGTACGCCTTTCGTTTTGTTTTTCCTCATTTTTATTCCTCTCTTTAATATTTAAGCGATTTTTCCGACATTTTCTCTTTCCAAAAAGGCATTGAAAATTTGCCGTATATATTCCCAGCCGCCGATACTCAAAAATTCATTTGAAAGATATTCGTCATATAACAGCGAGAGAATATTTGTGTGCGACGCCAAAACCTTTAAATCACTTAAACCAAATTCGGTTTTCAGATTGCTGTTAACCGCGTAGCAATAAAGGTTTTTGTAAAAGTGAATTTTCCCGGCGTTCTCAAATACCGTTTCGGTATTTTGGGAAAGCTGCTCTTTTCTGAAAACCGTATATTCCTTTTTAATATTTTCGGTCAGTATATCTTCGTAAGACAAATTAAGTCCTCATTTCTTATCACAGTTTACATCTGTGACGGGCGATGTGTCCAATTTTTTCTCACCAACATCTGCAAGGCGGTTTATCGCCTTAATAAGCGCCGGTAACTGATGTTCAAAAAAGATTTGTCCGTATTTTGTTTCGTGAAATTGTAATCCCATATTTAATATTCCTTTCAGTTTTTAATTCTTTTAATATAGCTTCCACAAGTCATTTTAAATCTCATTGCTTTAAAGCCGGAGCAAGGGCAAAATACCCTTGCCCTCGTACTTTATGCTGCTTTATCCGTATGCAAGGCGCGAGCTTTGCCTGCCGAATATTTGCCCTCGGTTATTTCGTACAGAAACTCTCTGCACTTTTCCTCGTTTCCGCAGCCCGCAACCATAGTAACGCGATCGGGTCCGCTGCCGACGTATACGCTTATACAGCCGTCAAATATTTGCAGCAGAATATCCTCCCGATTAGCACAGGCGGAAACAAGAGCAAAAAAGGAAGACATTTTTTCCATAAATAATCACTCCTTACGCCGCCTCAAGCAGGTCTTTCATAAGAACATCAACAAGCCGTATTCCTCTCAGCTCTCCGCCGTGAATAAGAATGTTGTTTTCGTCAAGCTCGGCAAATTCCTCAAGGCGTAATACCTTGCTTGTTTCCGCTAAAGATTTATCTTCTTCGCTTAACCGCTCCTTTATTACCTTTTGCCATTCTCTTAAAAACGGTTCGGCTGTAATAATATCTTCACCGTTGCGGTCATAGAGAGTTCGTTTTTGGCGGATAGTGCCGCCGGGTTCCACCTCTAAAGTATAGTAGGATACATCCGGCTCGTTTGTACGGCGCAAAAACAGAATATAGCTTTCCCTGCGTTCTATGCGGTCAAGGTATCTGTCCTGCTCGGCAACGCAATGGTGAAGATTTCTGCCCTCTGCAAGCACATCCTCAACACAGCTCGGTGCAATAACGGAATATTTTTCTCCGGCATATTCGTATTTAGCTTTAACATATGAAAATACATCGGGCAAAAGGGGATAAGACTTTATTATCTCGTTTGCGCGCTCGTGAAGATCCTTGCGCTGCAGCAAATTTACAAGCTCTGCATGCCGCTGCCTCAATCTGCCGGCTCGGTATATAATAGCGTCGCTTGTATCCATATTTAATTTTACCGCCATTGCAAGATAATCCTTCCATAGATTCATAACCTCATTACAGGTCATATTAAGCGCGTTCATCTGTTTGTTAATATAGTTGAATATCTGTACCGCACTCATTCTGTCAGATATAAATGACAGCTTATCCGGCATCAGATTATGCCCTATAAACCATTTCTTCAGGTAACGGGATAAAAAGACATTTTGCCCTTTTTCGTATTGCAGCCAGCTTAAATACTTAAAACCTCCGTTTGTTTCCTTTAGCTCTTTAAGTCTTACGGAATCTATGCAAAGAATTTTTTTAAGGTTGCTGCCGCTCGAATCAATGCGATGCCGGATATTAAAGCTCTTACCGTTTAATAACTCCTCGGCAAGCTCTGTAAACCCTGCCTTAATAAGCTTTTCAATATACGATGTTTCTTTAACATGTATTAAAAATACTTCCGGGTCAAGTTTACCTTTGTATTCATACCATTCGTTAAGCGCAGTACACTTTAACTCATTTTCGGAAAGTTTCCTTAATGTCTTTTCATATATTCTTCCATCCTGAGCATAATATTGGCTGTTGCATAAGCTGCAACCTATCCAGCGAAATGCCCGAAGCTTGTAATCTCCGTAAAAATATGCCCGAAGCGGCATACCTGTGTTATTACATATGATTCTCCTGACTTCATAATAATGAAACTGCGGAGCAAACGGCAAGCCTCGATGGTACACTCTGTATGAATCAAATCGCCTTATCATAAGCCCGTCCCTGCAACGCTGAAAAATATATGACGGATACTCCCGTGTGGCGAAATAGCCGAATTTCCCGAGAGATTTAAAGGTTATTTCTTTATGGCAGACAGGGCAGATACCCTTTGAATTGTAATGGGGCTTTTCAACCGAAACCGTATTTTCACAATATGTGCAATAGCCTTCTGTATACTTTTTGCGCGAATAATTATAAAAAATAAAATGTTCATCGGTAGCCTCTTTGTCTAACCATTTTTCAAAATCCTTCGGCAGCTGCTTTGGGGTTTGCTTTAAATCCTCATCCCACGGGTCGGTTACTTTTCTGTGCTTTTTTTCAAGATTTTCCGCCATAACATCATCCTGATAACAAACAAGTATATTGGCGCCGCTTTTATCGGACTTAAAATACTTTTTCAGTATTTTATTTGATTCGCGCGGGACATATACGGTATACCCGTTAAACCAACCATCGGACCAATCAAGGTTGCGGAGCGAGGCGGTGAACCACTTTTCTTTCTCGTGACTGTAAGTGATATACTTTTTATTTTTCCTATCGAAATATATATCGTATATCGGTTTTGTGCCGCCGTACCGCATTGCCTCGGTCAGAAAAAAGGATACCTTTAAAATGCCTTTTTTGGTGCAGCACCTTAGATACGACCAATTTGTATATTTATTTACCCTGACATCTTTCGGTTTGTCCGCTTTGGCTCTGCGGAGCATATACGGAGTAGCCCGGAGCTTCGGCATTTTAAGCAATTCTTTTTTTCTCATATTCCGTTTTCTCGCTTTCCTCTAAATTGACATTATACAGTCGGTTCGGCATAATTATTTTACCGTCAACCTTAGCTAATGCTATTTGAATAATCTTTTTGCTGTTCGGCTCTTCCTTTGCAAAGCAAAGATAATCGCCTTTCTCACCGGAGGCAACAGGGTCTTTACCGCGCACTATTACATAACCGTTCCGGGATTTGCCGATTTCCTTTTCCACTTGGCTGCTGTTTTTTCTGAATGGGTGGTCGTTTATATATGCGAGGGAATGTAACAGTAAATCTTTCAGCGTTAAACGCTTTAATATCGTTAAATGCGTACAGGAAATTTTACTGTCGCGGTCATCCTCGTCTATATCTCCACCTGCGTCAACAATATAATATTCTGAATTTTTTATATTCGGATAATACTCGAAGCAGTCAAGGGGATTTTCGGCGCAATGAAAGCCGTTCTTTGCGCAATTTGCTTTTTCGGTCACATTAAGCCCCGGATTAAACTGATAGTCTCTGCATATCAGTCCCTTATCAAAGCCTTTATAAGCTAACATACGAATCCCCCTAAAATAAAGAAAGCTGGTCGGTATTTTCCGACTTTTCCTTCTCTTCGGGCGGTGGAGTCTCTTTCTTTTTTGCAGCAGACTTTTTAGCGGTTTTGGAAGTATAAGCCGGCGTGTATGTTTTCGGTTCAAACTTTTCTTCATCCGCATAATCCACTTCTATTTTGGTTGAACGATAGTATTCCTCAGCCCAATCGTAGCAGAGATCGTCCGGAATGTCTATGCCTATAACGCCGTTTCCGTCCGGCTTTTCACCCGTAAGCTTCATATCTTCTTCAAGGTATTCCCGCGCTTTAATGTTTATATACTTAAAGCAGTTTGCAACGCTCTTTTTAGGATGAAGAATGTTGCGGGAAAGGTTTTCGTTTTTCCTGCTCAATTCGATTATATAAGCGGCAACGCTTTCTTTCATATTGCGGAGGGTAATCCTTTCAACCCCCGTCGCTATATTGTTTTCAGCCTGCTTTAATAATTCATCCGTGGAAAGCATTGTGTTCATTTCCCATTCAATCTGAATTTCTTCATCGCGAGCCGCCTTTTTAGCGTCAAATTCCGCCTTTCGCTTGGCTTCTTCCTTTTCAAAGGCTTTTTTTCTTTCAGCCTCGGTTTGCTCGGCTGTTTTTTCGGTGACTTCTGTTTTATTATTGGCATCCATTTTTATGCTCCTTTTTAAAATTTGAAACGCGGTACGGGAAAGCCCCATACCGCGCCTTTTAATAAAAATCCTTAATTTTAGCTTTTTTCGCCGCAAATGCAACGGGATAAAAACCATCTTCGTTACAGTAAAAGAATCGGCTGCCTTTTTCGCTATATAGCTCAATAACATCGGACAGAGCTACGGCTCGCCCGGCGTAACCGTCGGGCAGCTGTAAGCCATATTTTTCCCGTATGTAATTAAGGCAGGTAAAATCGTCGTCAAAATAGGCAACCTCACTATCGCTCACAAGACAGTATTCTTCAGCCGGAGGTTCTGTAAAGCCAGCTTCAAGCAGCTTTTCAATACCCGCAAAGGCGTAGCTTCTGACAACCGCGCCGCTTATATCCAGCTGATAAATACGGTAACCTTGTCTCTTATCTGTTTCGGGCTTTTGTATAATCTTTTCACTGCCCTCCAATCGTTTCAAAGCAATAACATAGTCGTCTATACCGTTGTAATTCGGGTTCCAACAGGCAATTTCACATTTCATACCGCACTCTGCCGCCGTTTGCCGCACGCGCACTGCGCCGGCCGCCACATTTTTGTTTCGGAATTTATCAATGTCTAAGGCGTCAATAACGGTTTTTGTGCCGTAAGATGCTAAACTCTGCAATAATTCTTCAAGACCCGCTGCCGCGTTTGCCGAAGCCAGTGCGATAAAGGTTTTACCCGACAGAGCGTGTGCAATATATGACTTTAAATACCCCTCGGTAATATATACCCGCCCGGCATTTCTGTCGCCTAAAAACTGTATGGGGCTGCCGGGGCCTGTGCCGTATGGCTTACTTGATGAAGAGAACCATATGTATTTAGCGCCCGGCTTATCCGAACCCTCGTTTTTAAGCGGAGTATCAAGCCGAATTTGCAGATCGTGTATCATACCGTCAATTTCTCTTATGGGTATTAAAATTCCGTTGGTGTATGAGCAGAACATTACCGTCCACACGCCGTTTCTTTTGTAGAACCCCGGCACGCCCTCTACGGTGAAGCCGTTTTTAATAAGCGTTTTTGCAATTTTCTCGCACATATAAAACGGGGGTGTGCTTTTAAAGCCTATTTTGTCTATCTGACTGTCGGTAAGACATCTCACATTCTTTAAGTGCTCTCGGTGCTTATCGCTCAGTTTAAGCAAGCCGAGCAATGCCGAAAGTGTTCGGTTAATAACGGGAGCTTCCGCGCGTTTTGCAGTCGGAGCAGCTTTGTGTGGCTTTATTTTACAGCTGTCAAAATCAAAATCGGTGTTTGTTTCAAGACGAAGCAGTAATTCATCGCAAATTCTTCTGTAAGCCTCCGAATTTGAAATGTTGCCGTTTATTTTGCTGTATAACGCCAGCATACCGCCCTTTTCTCCGCAGTAATTACATCGCCAGGTATTGTTTTCGTAGTTTATTTTCAGCTTGCCGCGGTCGTCTCCGCAAAAAGGGCAATCGGTATATACGCCGTTTGCCACCGGTCTGCGAATCTTTATGGGCAGCAGGCTTGCCACCTGTTCAATGTCGAACGGAAAATCCCCGGTAGACCCCATATTTTAACCTCACTTCATTGAATCAAGAATAAGCTTTGTTGCGGCGCGGAGAATGTTATCCTCGGTCGGGTATTTTTCAATAATCATTTCCAATACCTTAACGGGGCGGCGCTCGGCTAAGGTTCCCACCTTCCAGCCGTTATACGGTCCGCCCTCAATAACATAATTCTTCGCGTCCTCTAAAGTCATCACAGCGCATATTTCGTCAATCGGCGTAGTCTTGTCATAGGAAACAGGAGTCGGCTCATCTTCGGCTGCCGCTTGCTGCTCTATTACTTCGCCCGTTTGCTCGTCTACCTTAATGCTGCCGCTTTCAATATTGTTTACCACCGTCAGCAGCGGGTCTGTAACGGGCGGAGCTTCTTCTGTTTCCGCCTTTGCAGGTGCGGTTTCGGGTTCTGCTTTCACAGCCTCCGTTTTTATCTCTGCCTTGACGGGTTCTTCCGCTTTTTCGGGCTTGACTTCTTTCGCAGGCTGTTTAGGCTTTTCGGCTTTCTTGGTAACCGCCTTTTCCTCTGATTTTGCGGCAGAGGGATTGACGGAAATAAACTGTAAGCCGAAGCCTGCGTCCGAAAGTGCTTTTTCCATAGCGTCGTGCTGGGCTTTCGCCACGGATACCTTGTCCTCGGCGTCAACCCCCGAAATAATACAGTTTGCCGCAGGCTCGCTGTCGGCGCGGTCAAAATATACCCTTGCCTCAACCGCGGCAATTTTCTCCGATAGGTTTTTTATAAATATACGGATCTTGCCGTTGGGGTGTCTGAGTCTGAACCAAAGCTTTTGGTAGGGCAGATCAAGTACCGCCCCGTTTTCGGTGCTGCGGACATATTTTAACGGGTCAAAGCCCTTTACGCGGTTAAGACCCGCGGCGGTGCTTTCGGCGTTGTAAACAACGGCGCTGTTGTCTGATTTCATTTGATTTTTTCTCCTTTCAGAATTAAAGACGGGAATAAGTAAGCTTTTTCTTCAGCTTATCCCGCTTTTTTCATTTTAATGTCGTATACCTTTTTGTAATTTCCTATGCGTTCGGCTAAAGCCGTATTGCGGTTTCCGGTTTCGTTACGGTGAATAGCCATGCAAAGCATACCGGGCTGTCCCACAAGAATAACGCGGTGCTTTGCGCGGGTAATTCCCGTATAAACGAGGTTTCTGTTCAGCATATTGTAGTGGCTTTTTATAATCGGCATTATAACAATGTCGTACTCCGAACCCATTGCCTTATGAACGGTTGTAGCGTAGGCTAATTCAATATTTTTCATATCCTCAAGCGTGTATTCGGCTTTGCGGTCGGCGGAAAACTCAATCGTAATAACGGCTTTGTTGTCCTTATCCGTGCCTATATCGCGTATAAAGCCTATATCTCCGTTGGAAGCCTTGCTGTTGTTCTTGTTCTGCATAACCTTATCTCCTACGCGGAAATAATCAGCGCCTATTCTAAGGTCGGGCAAGCCGCCTTTATACGGATTAACAATCTCACGAATGGTAAGATTCAATTCATTTGCCGCGGCTGCACCCTTTTTACGGTAGGGAGAAAGTATCTGAACATTCTCTATACCGTATTTTTCCGTAAGGTCGCAAAAGGCTCTTTTAATAATATCCGCCGCCTGATCCTGCGTTTGGCATTTGTAAAAACAAAAGTCGTCTCCGTAGGATAATTTGGTTTGGTCGTTATTTATAGCCCTTGCATTAAGCGCTATTCTGCTGCCGTCCTTTTGGCGGAATATTTTATCCAGCACGGTAACGGGAATAAGTCCGCTGTTTATAAGCTGACGGAATACATCGCCAGCGCCCACGCTTTGCAGCTGATCGGGGTCGCCTACAAGAACAATCTTTGTATTATTACCGATTCTCATAAAAAACTGCCGTGCAAGCCACATATCTATCATGGAGCTTTCGTCCACAATAATAAGTCCGGCGCCGATAGGCTCGGCTTCCTTATCCTTTTTAAAATATCCGTCCTCGTTTTGAAGTCCCAGCATACTGTGAAGCGTTGAGGCGTCGGTTTCGCCGGTGCTTTCCGCCATTCGTCTGCTCGCTCTGCCCGTAGGCGCGGCAAGCTTGATTTTTTCATTTGGGTAAAGCGCCTTATATACCTCAATAATGGCTTTCAAAACGGTAGTTTTACCTGTACCCGGTGAACCCGTGATAATTGAAAGATTACTGCTGAACGCCATATATACCGCCTCGCTTTGCTTATCCGAGAGCGCTATGCCGAGGTTTTTCCGCACATGCTCAAGAATAGCCGAAATATCTATTTTTTTAGGAGGCATAGCTAAAAGCCTTCCTATTCTTTCGGCTGTCTCATTTTCCAAAACAAAGCTTTTGGTGCTGTATATCCGCCCCTCGTTCGATACTATATCGCCCTTTAAAATCATATTGTCAATAACCGAATCAATTTCGGCGGTCTTTACAACCATATCTGTTGAGGGCAGCGCCTCGTTCAGCATTTCGGCGGTTGTCTGCAACAAGGTTCTTTCGTCAATAAAAAGGTGGCCGTTATCCTGCTTTTGCGTTTCCAGTGCGGTAATAACCGCGCCGCGTATACGCATAGGGGAGTTAAGCGGCGTATTGCCCTTTTTAACTATTGCGTCAACACGCTTAAAGCCGAAGCCCGGAATATTGCAAAGCTCATAGGGGTTATCTGTCAGAATATCTATGCTTTTCGCTCCGAAATAATCGTAGATATGCGTTGCCGCCGTAACGCTTATGTTAAAAGGGGACAGCAGCATCATAAGACTTCTTACCGAGTAGCTCTCGTTAAAGGTTCTTTTTATATCCTCCAGCTTCTGCTCGGATATTCCCTTTATTTCAAGCAGCTTTTCGGGGCTGTTTTCAATAATGTTAAGGGTATCCGCACCGAAACGCTTTATAATATCGTCGGCGGTTTTTTCGCCTATACCTTTTACAAGGCAGGAGGATAGGTAGCCCTTCAAGCCCTCGTCCGTGTACGGTACTATTTCTTCACAGTCTTCAACGCTTAACTGCGTGCCGTATTTGCCTGTCTGCCATTCGCCCTCTAAAATCATGGAGATTTTATCTGTTTGCGGCAAATTATACCCTTTAGCGATAAAGCGGATAAAATCGTCCCTGCCGTTTGTGGCTTTTCGCGCTTTGTCGGGTACGGTTTTATCCCGCGTTCTTACGCGTATTACCGAGTGCTTGTCTGCGGGGTTATAAAAAAGGGTGCTTTCATATACGCAGGAGTAGCTCACGCTTTATAACCTCCCGCTCACATTTTCTTTTCATAACAAAAACTCCTTTATAAAAAAATCAAGCCGCAGTATTCTGCGACCTTTTAACATAAAACCTTCGAGTTTCGGACAGGGTTACAAACTTATCATAGATATTCGGGTACTGCTCTTTCAGTCTGAACAGGTTATCCTTGTCTATGGTAGGCTTGAAGGTTGAATTGTATTCCACGGTGTAATCGGTGTCCCCCACGGTACAGCCCGCGTTACGGTTTTTACCCATAACATCGAGAATACAGCCCCTTATCCTTTTAAGCTCGCTGTCGATTCTGTTTTCCTCTGATTTTACTTTTTTCTTTTCCTCCTGCAATTCAAGGTATCTCTGCACATCTGCCGAGATTTTAATACCGAGTAACGATTCGGGTATCGCCGCGCCGGATACTCCGGGATGTTTTTTTATGCTTTCAAGTACCAAATCCCCGTCCTCACTGTAGGGCGGCGGCACTTTTTTCAGCACATTGTTCACCCAGAAATCTTCCTCAAACGCGATTATCAGTTCCTCGTAGTTTAAATCCCGTTCGATACTGCGAATAATAACCTCATTTTCGGTATTCCCGTAAAGGCAGCAGAAATATACCTTGTCGATATTGGTAACAGCCATATAATGCCGCCCCTGTATTTCATAATTCACCGGAACGCTTTCCTTGCCGTCAAGCCACCAGTTATCCTTTGCGTTGTAATTGGTGGTTTTAATTTCAAGAATAGCAGTTTTGTTTTCCGGCAGAGTTACGAAATAATCCACATCGGCTAACATATACGGGTGATTCGGGTGGTAAAACATTTTCTTTACCTGATAAACAGGGAAGCCGGTCTTTTTACTGAATATTTCAGCGACCAAATCCTCAAGCAAATGCCCTATTTTCTTTTGCACCCAGTTATCCTCGTTGTCGCCGGCTGTTACTATATTCAGCTTTTCGTAATAAAGATCTCTTGCCGTAGAGTAGGGAGATACCCCTATTACAGCCGCCGCGTCGCTGCCGCCGATTCCTTTTCGCCGCCAGTTAAGCCACTCATCCCTTGTAAGGTTACTTGTATCCACAAGAACTGACGGGGTGTAATTTCCGTTCGGCATATTTTAAGCCCCTTTACATCGGCAGCGCAAAACAGGCGCCCGCCGGTAATATATTATTTTTCGGTGCTTTGCACGCTTTCGTGCCTCCTTTCTTTTCATTTGCTCTCTAATCCTTGCAGGACTTGTGTGCCTGCGGTCAGAACGCATACGGTTTCTTTTGCTCATTGGTTTTCCGCCTTTCAATTTATTCCAATCACCTTGCGGTGTTTTGGGTAAAATAAAAAAAGCGGGAATGACCGCCGTATATACAATACAGTCAAATGCCATTCCCGCATAGGAAAAAATCCTTTTTAACTTAAAAAAAGACAGCAATAAACCGCATAATGCGATAATACCACTGTCATTTAATACAAACTCAACATAGGTGTGCGATGTGATATTAAAATATATCACTTGCCCGCAGGGGCTTGCACAAAAATCAATTACAAAAGTATATTACCACAATATATTGTGGTTGTCAAGACTTGAATTGCCTTATATATAATTTGATTTAAAAAAATTTATTTTTAATTGAAGAAAAAACAGAATATTTCCCGTTTTTATAATTGTACGGGTTAAAAACCGATTATGTACCTTGAAAACTAAATCCTTAGCAGAGGTTATACAGGTTTTGCAGATAGTATGCGGCAATTAAACAGGGCGTGCCTGCAAATCAAACCGTGCATAGCACCGCCTGAAAATACGCTGTAAGCAGGAAATGATCTGTAAAAGGAAAAAATATAAAGGAGTAAAATTATGTATAGAAATTTAGATGAGCTTCCGATAACCTTTGGGGTTTCGGAATTAGCTGAGGTTCTTAATATATCGCGCAATAAAGCCTATGATATTATTAAGGATGATAGCTTTCCGAAGCACTATATCGGCAGAAAAATCATAATAAGTAAAAAGCATTTTCTTACATGGATGGATAAAAATTTCAATAAGTTATAATTTTTTGTTGAACTTTTGTCAAGAGGAATGGTATTATTATTTGCAAAACCCGAATGTTTCCCGACCTTTTAATACCATAGAATACAACGCTTTTTCCCTTTAAGAAGGAGGATAACAAAAATGGGTAAAAAGAAAGCTAATGGTGAAGGTTCAATAATAAAACGCTCAGACGGCAGATATATGGGAAGATATACCGTGAACGGCAAAAGAAAATCAGTTTACGGTACGACTCACAGCGAGGTCAGAAAGAAGCTGAATGAGATTCTCAACGATATATCTAAAGGTTGTTATATTGAGCCAAGTAAAGAAACTTTCGGATGCTGGTTGCAGGAATGGTTAATTACATACGCGTTACCGACTGTTAAGCAATCCACATATGTTTCATATGAGGGATATATACGAATTCATTTGTTGCCGGAATTGGGCGAAACAATGCTGACCGCATTAAACAGAGAGCAAATTCAACGCTTTTTCAATAAGAAAAGCGCAGGGTCAGCGGATAAAAAAGGTTTGTCACCCAAAAGTTTGAAAAACATATACAATATGTTAAATTCAACTTTGGAACAGGCAGTCACGAATGAAAAAATAATTCGCAATCCGCTGCGCGGTATTAAACTTCCGAAAATTGTGAAAAAGGAAATCCGCATACTTGAAACCGATGAGCAGACAAAATTACAGACTGCTGCGCGCAACTCTCCGGAGCCGCAGGCATTTGGAATTATTTTCACTTTAAGCACGGGTGTCAGACTCGGTGAATTGCTCGGTTTAAAGCAAAGTGATTTGAATTATCAAAGACATTCGGTTATTGTAAGGCGGACTGTCGGACGCTTACAGAGGGTTGATGAAAACGGTTCTCTGATTAAAAGGGGTGCCGGTATTAAAACAACAGAAATTGTTGTAAGAAGTCCTAAATCTGCAAATTCGCAAAGGGAAATACCTTTATTCGATGAATTGTGGAATGAATTACTTTCATATTGTGAAAAAATGAAAGCAATGATGGACGATTTCGGAATACCGTATAATCAGGATTCATATGTTTTTTGTAATTATTCGGGTAACCCGTATGATCCCAGAGTATATGAAGATTTATTTAAAAGAACGCTTAAAGCAGCAAATTTAGAAAGAATCAATTTTCACGCGCTTCGTCATACTTTTGCAACAAGGGCGCTTGAAGCCGGAATGGATATAAAGGTTCTTTCTTCAATTTTGGGACATGCTCAAGCGTCAACCACATTAAATCTTTATGCTCACGCTTTAGCCGATCACAGAAAATTAAGCATGGATAAAATGAGCGAATATTACTCGGATATTTAAGGCCTCTTGTAACGGTAATCGAACAGAATATTTCGGTTTGACACCAATATCTATTGGTGTCAAAATTGGTGTCAAACCAAAAAAGTTAAAAAGGCATTACAAAAATAATTGTACGCTTGTCAAATAACTTTTGGTGTCAAATATAACGGTTGGTGTCAGAATTGGTGTCAAATAGTTATTCAGTGAAACACTATGAAAAAAAGAAAAGCGCCGAAACCCTTATAAATAAAGGATTTTCGGCACTTAATTTTGGTTGCGGGGGCAGGACTCGAACCTGCGACCTTCGGGTTATGAGCCCGACGAGCTACCAGCTGCTCCACCCCGCGATATTTAACTTATCTCAACAAATATATTATACACTAAAACGGCGGATAATGCAACACTTTTTTTCAAAAAAGTTAAAGTTTTTTGCGGCAGGCGGAAAATCGCGCCCGCCGCAATATTTTACAAAATTTAAGTCTTATACGCCGAACTTAGCAACATTGAGCTTTATTCCGGGGCCCATAGTTGTAGCTATAACGCAGGACTTAATATACTGACCCTTAGTAGAAGCCGGCTTAGCCTTAACAATAGCGGACATAAGCGCGTCAAGGTTCTCCTGGAGCTTTTCAGCGCCGAATGAAACCTTACCTATGGGGCAGTGGATGATATTGGTCTTATCAAGACGGTACTCAATTTTACCTGCCTTTGCCTCGGTAACAGCCTTAGCAACATCGGGGGTTACAGTACCTGCCTTCGGGGTAGGCATAAGACCGCGCGGTCCTAAAACCTTACCGAGACGACCCACAACGCCCATCATGTCGGGTGTTGCGATTACAACATCAAAATCAAGCCAGTTTTCGTTCTGGATTTTGGCAACGAGCTCCTCGGCACCTACGAAATCAGTGCCTGCCTCTTTAGCAGCGTCAGCCTTATCGCCCTTAGCGAAAACAAGAGTTCTTACGGTTTTACCTGTTCCGTTAGGCAGAATAACCGCGCCTCTGACCTGCTGGTCAGCGTGGCGGGAGTCAACACCCAGACGGATGTGGACTTCGACAGTCTCATCGAACTTTGCCGTTGCAGTCTTAACGGCTATGTCAAGAGCCTCGCTGGGCTCATAAAGGGCAGCTCTGTCAACAAGCTGAGCGCCCTGGTTGTATTTCTTACCGTGTTTCATTATAGTTTCCTCCCAATCGTGTGGTTAAATCGGATTCTTCCTCCCACAGGAAGCATCAATCAGCAACTGTGACGCCCATGCTGCGTGCGGTACCGGCTATCATGCTCATAGCGGTCTCGATGTTTGCAGCGGTGAGGTCGGGCATCTTCTGCTCGGCGATCTTTCTGATCTGCTCGGTAGTGATCGTTGCGACCTTTGTCTTGTTGGGAACGCCTGAACCGCTCTCGATTCCGCAAGCCTTCTTGATGAGGACCGCGGCGGGCGGAGTTTTTGTTACGAATGTGAAGGAACGATCCGCATAGACGGTGATGACGACGGGGATTATAAGACCCATGTCATTCTTCGTTCTCTCATTGAATTCCTTTGTGAACGCCATGATGTTGACGCCGTGCTGACCGAGCGCGGGGCCGACGGGCGGAGCCGGAGTTGCCTTACCGGCGGGAATCTGCAATTTGATTAAGCCAACAACTTTCTGTGCCATGACTTGCACCTCCATAAGAATGTGGTAAATGTCGGGGAAACATCCCCTCCCACGGGAGCCGAAGCTCCGCGCGCATAAAGCGCTATAATAAGGACATAAAGTCCGTATTACCGGGATAAAAAATTACTTTTCGAGTTCGACCTGATCGAGCTCAAGCTCGACAGACGTCTCTTTTCCGAAGAACGCGGAAACGGAGACGGTAACAGTCTCGTTATCCATATCGATCTTCGTGACCGTGCCGGAGAAGCCCTCAAGGCGTTCATCCGTGATTCTCACGGTATCGCCCACCTTATATTCGACCTCAATGCTCTTCTTTTCAACGCCGAGCTTGAGAACCTCATCATCGGAGAGCGGAGTAGCCTTGCTCTCGGGGCCGACGAATCCGGTCACGCCTCTGGTATTTCTGATCACGAACCATGCGTCGTCGCTCATAGAGGGGACGTTGTTCTCGTCATAGGTAACAGCTGCCTTGACAAGCACATAGCCGGGAAAGAGCTTGCGCTCAACTTCGCGCTTTTTGTCGTCCTTTATCTCGGTGACGATCTCGGTGGGGATCTGAACCTCAAGGATCTGATCCTGCATTTTACGGTTCTCGACCATTTTTTCGATATTCGTGGCGACCTTATTCTCGTAGCCGGAATAGGTGTGCACCACATACCATTTGGCATCAGCAGACATCGCGTTTTCCTCCGTTATAAGCCGAGATTGATCATGCTCAGGATCGCGGCGGCAGTTTCCTTGTTCTCGCCGGTCTTCTGGGCAAGCTCAATAAGCTTGGATACGAGGAAAGACAGACCCTGGTCGATGGCATAGATAACTACGCCGACAACAGCGACCGAAACGAGCACGACGCCGGTGTTCTTGAGAACTGTTTTCGCGCCGGGCCATGTGATCTTTTTGATCTCGCCTCTGAAGTCCTTCCAGAACTTCTTGAAGCCCTTGACAAAACGCTGGAAGATATTCCCGTTGGGATTCTTCGGTTTTGCGGCTTTCGCTTTGGACTTTTCAGCCTTAGCGACCTTCTGGGCAGAAGTAAGCTTGGAGTCTTCGGCGCCTTTTGCGGCCTGCTTTTCAGCCTTGGCGACCTTTGCGGCGGCAGAGGTGTTCTCTTTTTTCGCCATTCTTATACCTCCCGACTTACTTTGTTTCTTTGTGGAGAGTATGCTTCCTGCAGAAACGGCAGTACTTGTTCATCTCCAGCCTGTCCGGTGTGTTC